>JGI20171J29575_12612771_pt1 | contig 36700 bp, 43 predicted proteins | sample TergutNc150P4_FD_29575 | JGI IMG/M metagenome (IMG submission 29575)
GGATATATTGATCGCGAAATTGAAGAAAAAATGTTAGTCGATAAGCGCACCATTGGACGCCGGGTCGCTGAAATAATGCATATCTTAAACACAAAAACTCGGTTTCAAGCGGGCGTTCGAGCCGTAAAACAAGGCTTGATCTAGCCGTACACTCATCATAATACGCATCTTTTGTTCTCACCGAGCGCCATTGGATGCTATGGTTTTATTGTGCCTAATACCCGCCGCCCCTCAATAGCGGATGTGGCAGCGCTGGCGGGAGTTTCGCAGCCAACCGTTTCCCGTGTTCTAAATGGCAAAGGCCGCGCCGCCACGAGGGATAAGGTCTTAGACGCCGCTGCTAAGGCAGGCTACCGCCACAAGTTAGTTACTCGTGAATTGCCAGGAACCTCGGCTAACGAGCCGGAATCTTCTAGTACATTCAGCACGGTTTACACTATCGAAAAAGTGGCGCGGCGCGCAGGCTGCGCTACGTCGATTGTCAGTTTGCTGGATTCTGATCCCGAAGTTGCCGAGTCTTTTTTGCGGTTTTTATTGGATCGCGGGGTTGACGCCATTATTGTGGTGCCCGAAGCGGCGGGATTGCAAAACCAGATTGATGAATTTAACCGGATTCACCATAACGAATGGCCACACCAAGCCTTGCCTGGGCGAACAATACCGCAAGCGGACTTGGAAGCGGCTATGGCGGTCGAGCCGCCAGAAACCACGAAGGTACCACCAGTCTCAACTTCACGGGCAGTTTCCCCTTATCAGGCCAAGCGCACCATAAGCGGCACGCGCAGAACCAGGGTTCGAAATGACGGCACTATCCGGGTACAGAAAACTGAATTCCGAATTGGCAACCGATACGCAGGCCAAACCTTTTACGTTAAAACTGGGGACACACATGTTGAGTTCATCAACGCCGCCGGAAAAACCATCGTCAAATGCCCATTGCCACTGCCAGGCACTACATATGTGGGCGTAGAAGAACTCCAAAAATACGGATTGCCAGTGGTGTACTGATACTTCCGTTTCAGGGCATCATAAAAAGGTGCAACGATCTGGTGGGCGTCACTTTTTTCCCGGCGCTTTAGTGATGCTTTTCGCTATCTGGTGCCGATTCGAAATGCTCAGGCGTTAGTCCGTCGATCAGCCTGTTGGTGGGACAACCAAGTGCGAACGCGACACGCACCAGGGACGGCACACTAGGAAGCGCTCGTCCACTCTCAAAGGATCGGATGTTTGCTGAGTCGATGCCAGATCCGACAGCCAATTGGTCTTGCGTCATCTTCCGCTCGACACGAACTGCCCGAATCTGGTTGCCAACCAATGCGGCGGCTCGGGACGGTGTTCGGGGCACCTTGATTATCTTGTAGCGACACGACAACGATTACCAGAGCGAATGTAACCGGGTACTGGTACTCTGGTGGTGAGGGGCTAGCCGGAACGGAGTCCGCGCAGGTGCCTGCTGACCAGAAAAGGAGCACTCCTTGAGGAAGTTTACTAAACTCGCGGCAGTGGCAACCGCGTCATTGGCATTATTAGCGAGTGTCGGGGTTTCCAATGAAGCTGGAGATTGGCTATGAAAAGGTTCCTTGAACTAATCGAAACCAAGATGATGCCTCCGATGACTCGGATCGGTAATCAGCGTCATATGATTGCAATTCGTAATGGTGTGATTTCAACGCTCTCGCTGATCCTTATTGGGGCGTTCATAATGGTGCTGGCGAATTTCCCAATTCCAGCGATAGCGGCGCTGCTTGCGCCATACACCGGGATATTGACCCTCCCTTTCCGGATCACTATGGGTTTGATGGCTATTTATGCCTCTTTCGCAATGGGCGAGTCTCTAGCCAGGTCTTATGATCTAGACGGTGTTACCGGTGGCGTTCTTTCGCTTGCAGCCTTCTTAACCCTCACGGTGCCGCTGAATGTTGATGCGCATCTCACCGCCGCCGGTGAGGCGGGCATTGGCTGGGTACTCCCGATGCAATTCCTCGGTGGCGCTGGCATGTTCACCGCCATTTTGACTATGATCTTTGCCGTCGAGGTGTATCGCTTTTTCATCCGGCACAACATTACTATCAAGATGCCCGATGGCGTACCACCAGCAGTTGGCCGCTCCTTCGGCGCACTATTCCCCGCCGCTGTGATTATCATCACGCTCTGGGTAATCCGGTCTGTACTCGGTTTCGATGTTAATAATTTCATTGCCAGCCTCTTCCAACCAATTGTTAACATAATCGGTAACACTCTGGGCGGCGCCCTAATTTCGGTTCTCTTCATTCACTTGCTTTGGGCTGCGGGCGTACACGGTATGTCCATAATTGGGTCAGTAGTGCGCCCTATGTGGCTTATTATGTTGGAAGCAAATATCACTGCTATGGCAGATGGCGTGCCGTTGACTCAACTCCCCTTTGTGGCACCTGAGCCTTTCTTCCAATGGGTGGTTTATATGGGTGGCGCGGGTGTTACCTTAGTGACGGTTTTACTGCTGTTCACCTGTCGAGCAAAGTATTGCCGCGAAATGGCTAAACTGTGCGTAGTTCCAGCAGTTTTCAACATTAATGAACCGCTAATGTTCGGTTTGCCGATTATGATGAATCCAGTATTCACAATCCCATTTATATTATCTCCTGTAGTTCTGACCATTACGTCCTGGATTGCAGTATCAGCCGGGTGGGTTAACCACTTCGTTTTCAACGCACCTTGGACGCTACCAGCGCCCATTGGGGCTTACCTTGCTACCGGGAATGACTGGCGTGCGGTTATCTTGGTCTTCATCAATCTTGCTATCGCCGCGCTTATTTATTTCCCATTCATCAAGATTTATGATCGCCAGATGCTCGCAGAAGAAAATAAAGCTGAGATGGAACGACTCGAAAACGAGTACCCTGTCAAAGCCGAGTACCCTGTTACCGAAACTCAAGTGATTGCATAATGATTTACGGGATACTCTTCTTCTTCACAGCACTCGCCGTGATTATTATGTCCAGAATTACGGTGGCCAAAGTCGAAGGAGCAAGCAGCAAATTCGTAAAAAATCGGTGGATTTGGGGTATCGCTTCTATGGCATCCCTCACCAGTGGAGTTCTGCTATCTGTTGAATGGTTTATTGGCAAGGCTATTCTTATAGTTTTCGCGGCGTTTGCCGCAATGGTGTTCTTTGAATTAAACCGGAGATTCATAAACCGCAGGTACGTTGAACTCTCTGAGATTAGCTCTAGTCAGCGGCTCTCAAAAAAAGCAGCCTAGATAAAAGGAATATCGGGGAGGTTAGGAGTTACCATGGGCAAAATCGGCGTATCCATTTACCCGGAGAAAGCTACCTATGAGGCCGACAAGGCATATTTAGACTTGGCATGCAAATACGGCTTCAAACGGGTATTTACGTCATTGCTAGAAATCAAAGGGGATAAAGAAGAAATTCTTAGCAATTTCAAGAAGATTGTCCAATATGGCAAGAGCCTCGGGATGGAGGTTATGGTCGACATCTCACCCCGCCTTTTTAAAGAATTGGATATCTCATACGATAATCTGGAGTTTTTCCATGACTTGGGCGCTGATGGCATTCGGCTAGATGTAGGATATACGGGGCAAGAAGAAGCTCGGATGACTCGTAATCCCTTCGGGTTGAAAATCGAAATCAACATGAGCTCCGGCACCAACTATGTCGACAACATCATGTCATACTCACCCAAAACGGATACGCTGTTGGCCTCCCATAACTTCTACCCAATGGAATATTCCGGGTTGGCTTTAGATTTCTTTGAAGAAAATAACCACAAGTTTAAAAAGAATGGTCTAAATACGTCTGCTTTTGTCAGTTCCCAAGCCGCAACTTTTGGCCCCTGGCCAATCATGGATGGGCTATGTTCCCTCGAAATGCACCGGAATTTGCCGCTAGTCACCCAAGTCAAACACTTAATGCTGATGGGAACCATTGACGATATTATCATCGCCAACGCATATGCCTCAGAAGATGAACTCAAAGCGATGAGTGAAATATTCTTTGCCCCCGAACTTGAGTTGACTGTTATTCCGGCGGATGATATTACCCCAGACGAACGTATTAATCTGTTTGATTTCCCGCATTTTTATCGCGGCGACCGTAGTGAGTATCTACTTCGATCCACGATGACCCGGGTAGTGTTCAAAGACAAACCGTTCCCCGCACATAATACAATTCCGATTAAGCGCGGTGACATCATGGTTGGCAACGCAAACTTCGGACAATATAAAGGTGAAACGGAAATCGCCTTGAAGGATATGCCAAATGATAAGCATCGCCTGAATGTCGTTGGGCGAATTTCAGATGCTGATATTGTTTTGCTTGATTATGTAAAACCGTGGTCAAGTTTCAAACTAATTGAGGCAAAGTAAATAATGTTTCAGCTTACCGGAATTAACCGGGAAGTGCAGAAGTACCAATCCAAGCTAGATTTTTAGCTTGCCTTTCAAAGGAGAAACCCAGTGGCCGACAAAGTAATCGCGCTAGTATGTTCTGCCGCCATGTCATCATCACTCGTGGCTCAAAAGATGCAAAAAGCGGCGGATGCCGCTGGAAAGAAGTATGAGATTTATTCCAAATCAGTCGCGGATGTTGATAAGATTCTAAGCACTGAACCAAAGCCGAATATCATACTTGTTTCTCCGCAGGTAAAGTATATGCTATCTGATATTGCCAAAAAAGGCGCAGCAGCAGGGGTGCCGGTGGATGTAATCGCTCCGCAAAATTACGCCGTGTATCCAGACCGGATCATCGCTGAAGCTGAAAAGAAAATGAGCTAATCATGGATGACGAATACCTGAACATCGTCATGGGAATCATCATCAATGGCGGCAATGCCAAAGGACTGGCCTTTGAGGCCATTCAAGAGGCAAAAGCTGGCGATTTTGATTACGCAGAGAAACTGCTTGACGATTCGCAAAAAGCGTTACAAGAAGCTCACGATACACAAACAGATTTGTTAACCCGTACAGCTCAAGGTGAGACCATTGAAGTTAACCTCTACATGGTTCACGCTCAAGATCACCTAATGGGCGCCATCACGTTCCGCGATATCGCTAAAGAGTTAGTCGAGCAATATCGTCGCATCAATTCTCTAGAAGCATCGAAGCAAGTCTGAATCTGTGGATCAATCAGGAATTTCAGTTAAGACGATACCACTTAGGAGCATACTGTGGAACGCAAGGTAATAGTCGGATCTACCCAAGGTCTGCACGCCCGCCCTGCAACACTCTTTGTAACCGCTGTCAAAAACAGCGGCGCTAAGGTAACCATCGGCAAGCCCGATGGCAATGCAGTTAACGCCGCCAGCTTACTATCGGTGATGAGCCAAGGCATTAAACACGGTGATGAGGTAGTGCTGATTTCTGAAGATGCCGCCGCCTTGGAATCTCTGGCTGCTTTGCTCGAAAAAAACCTAGATGCTTAATAGTCTCTCATGAACTCACTTATCGGCATTGACGCTGGCGGCACCAAGACTTCAGGCATTCTTTACGACCTAGAAGGCATCGAGCTACGACACGCGGTTACCGGAGCTGGCAATATCGCATCGATGGGCACAACCGCAATCGAAAACGTAGCAAAATGCATAACTGAGCTCAACCCCGACGGAGAGCCAGTTGCCTTACTAGTTTTGGGTATGGCCGGGGTGACGGCAGCCGGAAAGGTGGACGAAGTGCGCAATGCAATCGCCGCACAATTCCCCCAAATCGCGCAAATTAAAGTCCTTAACGATGCCCAACTAGGTATAGTCGCCGCACTGCAGGGTAAAGACGGTATCTTTGTAATTGCTGGAACCGGTTCGATCGTCATGGCAAGCGCAAGTCACAAGTTCGCACGGGTTGGCGGAATGGGTCACATTCTAGGCGATGAAGGTAGCGGGTACTGGATTGGCAAACAGTTGTTCATGAGGCTTGCGTCAGATTACAACCGGGACGCTTACTCCAACCTATCGAAGCGACTCCTCGTAAAGGAGAACACTGCCCCGGAGGACACTCCAAAGATAGCCGGAAAGTACTGCGCTTTAACAAAAGATGAAGTTGCCCATTATGCGTTGTTCGTCACTGAGCAGTGTCAACTCGGTGATGAGGATGCCTGTGCAATTCTCATTGCTGCTGGTGAGGAGCTGGCCGCGCAAGTGCGGCTCGCGGCGGCCAAGCTTGGTAACAGTGTTAGGCGCGTCGCTACTTCCGGTAGCGTCATCACTAAAAACAAGGTAGTACGTGATGCTTTCCTCCGGTCACTACCCGAGTTTGAAGTGTTAAGCAATGAATTTACGCCCGAGAAAGCCGTGTACTATCTGTACCAAACCATCCGGCACGAACCATAGGAATTGTGCTTTCGGAACTATGCACAACACATATCACACTGGCTTACTACAGCTCGGCATGACGGTATTGCTTATCATCAGGCGTATTAATATATTTACTATGAAATGAGGCGCAATGGTCAATTTAGACAAACTGATCACTGAGCGGCGTAATGAGGCTACTTTCGGTTTGGATCAGATGAGCGTCGCTGAAGCATGCACGTTGATGAATGCGGAAGATCAACTGGTTGCCGCGGCAGTAGCTAAAGCGCTGCCAGAAATCCAAAAAGTAATTGAGTGCGCTATCAGTTGCCTAAAGTCAGGTGGGCGTCTCATTTACTTAGGGGCTGGTACAAGTGGGCGTCTCGGTATTCTTGACGCGGCCGAGTGTGTCCCAACATTTGGAGTTACGCCAGACAAGGTGGTTGGGCTGATTGCTGGCGGCATGAAAGCGATGACGGTCGCGGTAGAGGGCGCCGAGGATAACGCCGCTTTGGGCAAACAAGATTTGGAAGATTTGAATCTTAAGAAAAATGATATGGTAGTAGGGATTGCGGCAAGTGGCCGTACACCTTATGTAATTGGCGCGTTAGATTACGCGCGGGAGGTGGGCGCGCCTACTAGCACAATCTCCTGCAACCCGAACGCGGAAATCTCCAAACACGCCGATTACCCTATTGAAGTGGATTGTGGTCCAGAGTTCCTCACAGGTTCAACTCGATTGAAGTCCGGTACCGCGCAAAAACTAATCCTGAACATGATATCAACGATATCAATGATCGGTATTGGTAAGGTCTACAAAAACCTCATGGTTGATGTGAAACCTACTAACGAGAAACTGGTGGCACGGGCAAAACGCATTATCGCCGAGGCTACCGAGTGTTCCCCTGAAATTGCCGCTAAAGTTTTCGAAGAATCAGGGCATGATGTCAAGTTGGCGATTGTGATGGCGCTGACCGATGATAACGCGGCAGGCGCGCGTGTCCGACTCACCAAAGCGCAAGGTTTTGTTAGCGAAGCAATCAAGTAAAAGAAGGGGAAAATGGCTGATAAGTATGAGATTAGAACGGCATATCGCTGTTTGGTCTAGACTCTCCTTTCCAGCAGTTCATGAGCGGTAATAAACTAGATTCCTTGCCAGTCTGGTTTATTGGCATAGGCGTCGAGGTAATACGATCCAAGTTGTAGGCGCGAAGCAGCGGCGTCATCCAATAATACTGTGCAGTGGGGGTGCATTTGCAGCACAGTAGCAGGCCATAATGCCGACACTGCCCCCTCTACCAACTGGTGCACCGCCTCCGCTTTGGCCTTCCCGGTGGCAATGAGAATGACATGTTTGGCATCCATGATGGTTCCCAAGCCTTGAGTCAGGCAATGGTGCGGCACTTGATTGAGATCATCGCCAAAGAAGCGTGCATTATCAAGTCGTGTCTGGTGGGTAAGCGTTTTTAGTCGGGTGCGAGAAGACAAGGAAGAACCTGGCTCATTAAAGGCAATATGCCCATCAGTGCCGATCCCGAGGATTTGGATGTCCACTCCACCGGCATTTCTGATGGCCTGCTCGTATTGTGCGCATGCCTCTATCAAATCCGTGGCCAACCCGTCGGGGCCTTGAACCTGATCGCTCGGCCAGCCCACCCGGCTCGCGATTTCCGTCTGAATTACGTTGCGGTATCGTTCGGGATGATCATTAGGCAACCCAACATACTCATCTAACATAAAACCTTGAGCGTTAGCAAAACTCAAACCGTCCTCGTTATGGCGGCGGGTAAGTTCGTTGTAAATAGCGAGTGGGCTAGAACCTGTTGCCAGTCCTATAACAGCAGTTGGTTTACGTCGAAGCAGCGCGTCAAGGGCATTCGTTGCAATTCGAACCAATTCATCGGTCGGCGCGATGATAACTTCCATGACTTAATTAAAGCAGACCTTCTTGCCTGTTGCGCGCTGGCCTTTACAACAACTAAGGTTGCCGCCAAAATACATAGTTGTTAATTGCATCGGCATCGGCTACTGGTATGGCTCAGTCTTTCACAGAAATCCTCCAGAAGCTCCGAGCCGATATAATCCCGGCTGCTCTTCGGGTACGTCTCCGGAAGAAAAATAGCCCGATGGCAGATAGCGCCATGGGAATGAATATGATGGAAAGCGCAATTCGATAGTCGGCTAATCCGGAAGCGGCTCCGCCGGTTCGCCGATCCAAGATGGCGCCGACGGTGAGCATCACGGCAATCGCCGCCACAAATCCGCCCATGTTCGCAAAGCCTTGTACGGCGCTTCGGCGCCCCGGCGAGTTAAAAGTCCCGGCCAAATCAAGGCCAATTAACGAAGCCGGTCCACCAGCCGAAATTAAGACTACGGCAATAATAAACACCCCAAACGGCAGTGGATTAGGTGGAATCAACGCAATTAACCAACCTACCGCTACTAAGGCTCCGACAAAGAGGGTAACTGTACTACGACGGTTGGGATTTTTGGAAGTGTATCGTCCGATCAATGGGGCAACTGCCATGGAAGTTAAAACCACTATCGTTAGAAGGATTGACGATACGTTCTCGGAATACCCCTGGCCCTCGATCATAAACGGCACTCCCCACATTAGCACAAAAACCGTGGTACCCATTCCGCATAACATATGCGCAAAGAATCCGAGCCAAGTGGCTGGGTGGCGTATGGCGGCGGTTAAGGAGTTCTCCCCCGGAGGTGCTTGCGCATTGTCCGCTGCTGTAACATCAGGCAATGATTCGGTGACAGTGCCAGTAAAAACGCCCCGACGTTGCACTAATAATCCGGCTGTGGCAGCGGCCAGTATTCCCACAACTGCGAGGGCTAGAAACGATGAAACCCAGCCTGAATGCTGGAGTGCCAGCGCGAATGGGATAGCTGAAACTATCTGCCCAATCTGCCCGGCTAACCCAGTTATCTGAGTTAGCAAAGATACTTTTTCACGAGGGAACCAATCCCAAACCAGTCGCACCGTTGAAACAAAAACCGTGGCATCTCCAGCCCCGATCAGAACGCGGGCTGCAATGGCTAACTGAACCGTTGGCACTAACGCCATCGCTAATTGGCCAATTGACATTGCAATCGCCCCAATTACCAATAACCGCCTTGGCCCCCAAATATCAACAGCCATACCAGCCGGTAATTGCATAGCCGCATAAACCGCTAATTGCACTACTACAAAAAGTGAAAGGACTGTGGCCGAAATCCCAAAGCGCTGAGCGGCTAACAGCCCCGCCACACCGAAAGACGATCTATTAGCAACCGCCAAAATATATACAAATAGGCCAGCGCCCCACACCACCCAGGGGAGATGCCTTTTAGGGTGATGCAGGGCTTGGTTCATCGTAGATTCAACGATCCTGCGCTGACTGCGGAATGGCTCAGAGTTGTTACGTAATTCTAGGATTTTCATTTTGCTAGTTTACCGTTCCAAGGGGATAAATAGGCGGTATTCCTGTTTAACCGCACCCACCAATCGATCACGCTTGATATCCCTGGACATTGGCGCGACCGGCATCAGCTTTAGTTTGGAAAGAATTACAGCCATGCAGCATCATCTTCCATCCTGCAGTCGGGAAATTCCCCACAGAAGCCTGGTAAATGCACTCATGTTTCATCATTCGGTTAATGAGTATCCGCGACTCTTGGATATAATTTATGTGACTATGTGCGCAATAACGAAATTGCCGTTGATTGCCAGACGCAATACAAATTGCTAGACACAAGGTTGCAGCGATGTTTAGGAGCAAACATAAATGGCTATTGTGACTTTTTTAGGAATTTTACCAATTGGGTTGCTCGTGTGTGCGATTATCATGGCATACCTCCATCGGAACCAGAAGCATTAACGGAGCCAACCGCACGAGTATAGGCTTGTAATGTGAGTTTATCGAGTTCCGAGTGAATACCTTGAAATATTTAGTAGTTCGGGGGTGTTATTAAGTTATATAAACTAAACCCCTCGGCGGCGATGTCTTACCGTAGAAAGACCGTAGAAAGACTTATATACTAATATTGACTACTAATATTTTCGTGGTGGAAATATTCATATTTTTATGCTATAATATTATTTTACGGAGCAGAGAACGTATCACATGCTTCATGGACGTGTGTGAATCCACTCTGATAGTTACCATTTCGCGGCTAACTACCCGTGGGCGCTGCCGCAGGCTTCGCCGCTGGTTGCGGCGATTCGTCCGGTCGGAGAGCCGTCGCGTGACCGTGCCGCCTTTCTGTCCGTCAAGTTTCGGGCATCGTGCAAACCGCTCCACCCATGTAGGTATGTCGTTTTATCCTTGCTCAAAAGAACGATGAGAGCAGGACGAGCCGGAAAGCAAACACATAACACCATTGAGGTGATAAGTTTGAAAAAGTTTATTGCACCAACACTTATAGTCGTGCTGTTTATTATCCTTGCTGCTTGCTCAAAGAACGATTCCGAACCGAAGGGCATTACATCACATTTACCCCCGCCATCTGATACAGAGCAGCTTGGTTTTGAGGGCGGTAATATCGGGTCTGGTGGCCTTATGTGCGGAGACGGAAATGGGTGGGTCTATTACCGTAGCGAATCGGGCGATTGGTGTCTATACAAAGCGAAACTGGACGGCAGCGAAAAGACTAAATTGAGCGAGGATAAACCATCAAATATCAATGTGTTGGATGGTTGGGTATACTATACTAATTTTACTGACGATTTTTCGCTATACCGCATTAGGGTTGATGGGTCAGAACGGCAGAAAATCATTGATGGCTACTGTTCAAATCTGTATGTTGCAGAAAGTGGATTGTATTTCGATGTGCGAAACGAGAATAATTCTCCTCAAATCTACCGCGCAGGTTTTGACGGAAAGAACATGGAGCTTCTTGTGCCGGATATGTCGGTAAAGTATTACTACAACGGGATTGTTTATTGCAATACCATTACTGAACTATGTGCTTATAATCTACAAACAAAAGAACTGCAGACACTTTGTAAAAAGTACACTAACAATATTACTGTTAATAATAATGGCGTATTCTATCGATCAGTTGATGAAAACGCTTATTACCACCTGAGTTTTGATGGAAATAATAGCAAGGTAATACAGAGTGACAGCAACTTCTACAACTTGGTTGACACTAGACTTTATTATATGGATTTCGGCGGCAATTATGAGTATTTTTGTATCTATTGTTTAGATGTAGTAAGCGGTCAAAGCGAGGTCATGCTTGCTCTGTCAGATGAATACTATACGTCAGACGGCACACCTACCGGGGTTACGATAGCAGGACTTCGAGATGGTACGATGCAGTTTGATGATTCGCTGATTATCGGCAATGGCGCATTTGATATTGTCAATGAGCAAGTTGCTTTCGTTTATGTTGTGGGCGATTACGTTTTTTCAAACGCTTCATTACGGAAAAGCGTATTAGAAACTGGTGGATGGAAATGTTTGATAGTGCTTGATGGCATTGATAGCATTTTATGGGATTAGCCATCGTCGGCGCGGTATACTCACCGATAAAGTTTATGTGTATTTCCGCCGTCTGCGGCGAATCAATAGCACCCATTCGGTCACTTCATGCACAACGATTATCTTGTTTTTCTTTTTCGGCCTCGCTAATGCCTGGAGGGGCATTGCTTTGGTAGTCGTGCAATGCCCGACCGGGTTTTAGTGTCAGGGGCGCGTCTTCATTGGTCATGTAGTTGCGGCCATGAAATCTGGTCAAGTGGGGGCTAAAAACAGACCAAGTCATTTCGAACGATCGCCGGAAACTGGTGTGGCGAATTCACGCCAATTTCCGGCGTTTTTGCAGCTAAACCACCTTCGGAATGTCAGTGCCAGATTTACGCCAAGAGATGAGGTTCCCCCACACCTGAAAAGGATGTCATACTCAAAAGACCAAGCTCGGCAGTAATGAGTTCAGAAACGCCTCGTCGTTGGCAACTCGGCAAATGTCGATTTAGCGGTAGTCCGAAATCGGAGGAAGGAGTTGGTCAAATGACAACCACACATAAGAAACGGAAAGCGAAGAAGCACCATCATCACAATGTGCAGATCAAGGAGTCTCCGTCGGAAAACCCGGAACTCACGGCTGAATCACTAGAGCAATTACTTAATGATTCTCACGCAGAAGCAGCACACCAGGAGGATTCGCTCAACAAAACCGGGGAAGATTTTTCATTCATCTTCGGTCGTAGCCGGAATACGGAATGGTGAATTATGCATAAATGCCCGAGACCAGAGACAGTCATCATGGCACATCTTGATTACGTATATCTAGATAATGGTGAAGATACTCTGCGTCTCGGGCATTCACTTTACGCTCAGATACGTAAGCAGTGCATCGAAGGGGAAATCGGGGATCAATACTCAAAATTCTTCACGGAATGCGGTTCATCAGCAGATGCGGACAAGGTATTCAGCTTAGCGGAACAGTGGCCTCCCTCTTAAGGAGAAGTACGAGTGAAACGAATAATACTGATATCTCCTCCATCAAACATCCGCGATAATCCCGTGCCCCCGCTTGGATTACTTGCCATCGCTTCGTATGTCGAGAAAAGTTTATCCAGTATAAATTGCGAGGTATTGGATTTGTCTCGGTATTCACCCAATAGCGCCGCTCATTATTTAGATCATTTTGACTGGGCCGATGTGTTGCTTGTCGGAATTAGTGTTATGAGTATGGATGTTTTATCGGCATGCGATATAGCATGCCAAGTTCGAATTCATTGCCCAAACACGCCACTGATCGCTGGAGGCCCTCACCCAACATTGGCTTGGAGAGAATTTATTGGAAGTCACTCTCCACCCTTTGATGCATGTGTTGTAGGGGAGGGAGAATCCGCAACTCTTGAGATTATTGAATCAATAATAAAAGGGAAGAATTGGAATTCCATTCCGGGTGTAGCAACGCTACAAAGTGGAATTCCTCGTCTACATTCCCATGCGGTGCTTATTGATCCTTCTGAATGGGGGAATCCGTTTAACGCACATCTTGTTGAAAAACACATAGAGGAAATGGTTTTTTCTGAACCTGGCGGTCGAAAAAGAAGAGGCGTTTGCTTGGTGACGAGTAGAAGTTGTCCGCTTGAATGTAGCTTTTGTGCTATTGCAGCCACAGGCGAACCGTACCGCAGCACCTCTCCAGAACTAGTGGTTGAATGGTTATCGTGGGAAATGAAGCGCAAACCATTTGAGCACATATACTTCCTTGACGCTGATTTCTTGACAAGCAAAGCAAGGGCTCGTTCTTTCGGCAGCGCGATTAACCAGGCGTTTCCAGCAGTGACTTGGAGTGTACAAGCAACGGTCGGTCACATACTTGGCTTAAAAATGGAATTAGCACAATTACATCAACAAGGATTGCGTGCGGTAGAACTTGGGCTTGAAGCAGGAAATGACAAACAACTGAAGTTTTTTAACAAACGCCATTTTGGGAAATACGCGACGGTAGAACAAAATATCGAAGCTGTTCATATTCTGATGAATAGTGGGATTGTTGTTGGCGTTGATTACATAATGTTTTACCCTGATCAAACTTTAGAGGAGCTTGTATCGAATATCGTTTTCTTTGTGCGCAGTGGTCTGATTGATGTATTCGACTTAGAACACTATCAGAACGATCTTATCCTGTTCCCAGGAACACCTCTAAGGGAGCTTTATGAACATCGCCATAACCTAAAATTCGATACAGACAATATCCCGAATTCAGATTCACTGTACATTTGTGATGATGTGTTGAAAATAAAAACCGAATATCGCACATTATTCGAGCGATATGTCAGGAATCGTCTTCACTTATTACGTGTACACCTCCTTGAAGCAGCAGGAAATGCGCAGACTGATAGAGAGAGAGCGATATTCCGCCTTCACGAGATTAGGCTTCGTCATCTTCCATATATAATTTTGATGGAACTGACGATGGCAAAAGGCATCATTAGTGACGCGCTACTCAAAACAATTAGCGAGTCATTGAAAATGGCAGAAACGGCATTAGACAGGTACTGAGCATGAATCGAAATGTGAAATGAATACTGCCTCAAAATTTCATACATTTGCTAATGTCGAGAAGTGGAAAAGGGGCGAGAACTACGATGCCGTCATCGCTTCTGTCTCTTCCTCGAATGGGAGCCTTGCTCCGTCGCATGCGCACTCTGGGCCTGACTTGATTCGGAGGGTAAGTGCTGCTCTTGCGCGAGAATACAAAGGAAAGCAGCATGGGTGGGTTGACCTTGTAACAGGGGAACGATTTTGTTCTGATATTCGTATTGCAGATGCTGGAGAAATTGCTAACGAGTTTGAACCAATCCCGAGACCTAGTGCGGACATCTCGCGTCGAATTGAGAAAATTCGCCAAAGCACAAGGTTGTTGGTTATGTTAATCGGCGATGATTCGTGGACATACGAAGTCATGTTCTCCCAGACTGGGAAACTACTTCATTTAGACGCGCATATTGACAAGAACCCTCGTTATCCTGATGTCCTAAATCACGCGAATCATATTGAAAGATTACTCCAAGATAATCACGAAATTATTGTAGGGCATTGGGGCCGGAGGGGTATAGTACCCGACGAAGGTGATAATATTCAAAGAAACAGTAGATATCATATTTTAAAAGACATCAAAGATGTAAATATCTTTTTCAAGATGTCGGATATTATTCAAAAGCATATTGCATTAGATATTGATATTGTTAATCCCAACGAAATAATGAGCGTAACTTGTCCGATGCCGGGTGGGCCGTCTTTGAACACTCTAGAACAACTAATATGTTCGGTTGGCTCATTTAAGACGTTATCCATAGCGGAATTCGCGCCCACTAGCAGATTCCCCACTTCAGCTACAGAAGCATTCGCTTTGTGTGAGTTCATACTCAAAGCTATAGATGCTGGACTGAAAACCTCCAGGTGATAAAGTTGAGCGTTTTCTTCAGACCCTGCCCAAAATCTCTTTTACAAATTACCGGACAACAAAAGTTTGCGCTACTCGCGAACGGTACTATGGCCCTGTCTGCTGCACTCTGCGCTCTTTCAAGAGCTTCGGATAAGATATACTTACCGGCACTCGCCTGCTGGACGCTAACGAGATCTGCTATTGATGCCAATATGCGCATTGAGTACATAGATGTCTCATCAGATCTGCGAAGTAAACATTCGGAAGCAATCAAGAACAAACCTATCGTAGAAGTCCGCCCCTGGTGGGGCAGTCTGGATAATAATCTCATAACTTCTCAGACGATAATTGATCTATCTATTAATTGCAGTGTTACAAGCCAAGCTGACCGCGCATTTTCTTGCATTATCAGTATGGGGCCAAGTAAACCGGCTTATTATCATAGGCACGGAGGAATTATTGCGACTTCTAGTGACGATGTAATTAGCGAAGTCGAAAACGCGATTAATATGTACGCCAATTGGGGCAAATGGATGCGCTTGGGGCCTCGATTAACACCGTTGCCGCATGTTTCAGATGATGTGATCTCCGCACACTTTTCTGCCGTCCTGGCTAGACAACCCGAGTTACAAGAGTATGCGGAGTATGTCTCCGCCCGCCTGGCAGCGGAGCAAGTTAGTTTTACACCGCTTTATGAAGCTGAATTGCTAACAGGAAATTCGTATTTCCTACCTTTACTGGTGAGTGAAGAACTCCAAATGCCGATAGTCGAAATCGTTAAAGCAGCGCAAGCCCATAAAATCCCACTTGGATTTCAACCTGTTGCCCCTCCTTATTTACAGCCCGCAGTTAAAGGTATAGATGCAATTGAGGCACGCAATGCTTGCCCTGAAGCCGAAAGAATATCTAGCAAATTAATCTTCACATCTTCCGAGCTTTTATTTAGGCGTCCAAGTCTACTCAATTCTCTGATAAAGTTTTCGAATAGCCTAGTTCATAACGGAAATACATATGGGCGGTAATTTCTTTCGGCTCGGCGTTGGTGATGAATTCTTACCAGGCGCCATTGAACTTTCTAAAGTAGCACAAGTTTTTGTTCGCCCTACAACGATAAATGGAGCAAAAGTCCTAGAGGCAAATAACTTCATACCTCTGGTGGAAGCCTTGCATGTTTTTGCATCGGATAATAGCTTGTCAAAGCACCCGTCACGTATGCGGACGCTGAGAACTCAGCAAGAAGGCATCGTGAATATCGGGGTTGATATTACGGTCATAACCGGTGCAGAATTGACTTCATCGGGGCAGCTTGAAAAAATTTATGTTGAGCAGATCGTTCCTTGCCTTTTGATGCGCGGTATTGCCCCGCACGGGGCTAATTTTTGGCCAACATTTCAACAGTTAGCCTCAAAATCAGTATTTGTTATTGGTACCGCACTTAATGGTTCCTATGCGGGAATATCAATCTTTCAATTGCGTAGTGTAAGATTGTTTTCATTCTCAGGCACTTATGCACGTCAAGTCGCAGTAGGGATGATTGAGGCAGTCAACCCGGCATTTCAAGACATCAAGCGCGCATGGCGGCATTCAGCCACAAGAGCCCTTACTCAAAAATCTATTGCTGTGTCCCTTGGCGCTGATGATTGTTTTATTGACGAACGCTATTTGCCGATAATTAGAGATAAAATGCAATGGTATTCTGAATTCGGGTTCGAAGTCGCTGAGATCCCAGAATATGTTAGTCCTCTTCAAGGTGCAAAAGGCAGCCCATTCAAACACTTTATTTCAATTAACGATTCTATGCCGACCTTCACAGGCAACTGGGAATCGCCCCCTGCCTCAACAATAATAAATAAACTAAACACCTATTTGCATAAAGGAACAGCATAAAAATGTTAAGATTATTGCGAAGCAATAAAGGGTTTGCACGATTCATAATAAGTAGATTCGTCCACGATCTGGCGGTGTCGGCAACGCCTATACTGCTTACATTATCAGTTCTTCAAGGAGGCGGGTCGGCGACGTCACTGGCTTTCGTACTTGGAGTGGGAGCTCTCCCTGCGGTTGGCGGCGCATTATTCTCCAGATGGGTTACAGCAAGGCTTACAGTGCGTGGAGTATTGATTGCGTCAACGCTCACATGGGTTTTCGTTATGGGTGTAACGGGCATACTTAAGGCCCTGGGTAGGACAGAGTTTATCTGGTTAATAGCGATATCTTTTATCCTAGAACTCAATGCAGCGATAAAGTATCCTGCCCTTAGGTCCTATGTCACTAGGATTGTACCGAAAGATGACCTGCAAGTGGCCAATTCATTACGGTCGTTAGCCAGTGGTATTGCTGCTATTAGTGGTCCAATAATCTTTTCTTTTGCAGGTTCAGCCATCCCAATGTCTATCGCTTGGTTCATCTTGTCTGGGCTACTGCTCTTTTCACTGTTGCCTTTGAAAGGTTTGCCCAAAGGGGAAATCGTAGAAAGTGAAGCACCCGAACCTTGGGTAACAGAGGTACGTAAAGGTTGGCAATTTTTCTTTCGGTCACCTGGAATTCGGACAGTAGTCTTAACATCCGGATTGTGGCATCTTATTGGCTGGTCAGTAATCCTTGTCAGCGGCCCAGTGATTTTACATGATCGCGGTAATTTAGCGGCTTGGGGTTGGGTTCAAGCAGCAATCACCGCTGGCATGCTTGCTGGAGCAAGCTTAGCTGGCCGCATAAAAGTGATGCGGCTCCCTCGATTTGCGGTGCTAGGATTGTGTCCAGCACTAGTATTTGGTCTATTGCTATCCTTTTCGCTTCCAGTTTTTCTCCTTGTCGCTGCTGCCGCACTGGTAGGTTTTTCGCTTTCTATTGCTGGAATTCTCTGGGACACCGGCATTCAGGCAAATGTTCCAGAAGAACAATTGGAGGTCATTTTTAGCTTTGATTATCTATTCAGCGAGGCATTTGAGCCACTCGGTCTCCTCTTCGTTCCTATCTTGATAGCATTGTTCGCTAGCGAAATAATTTTGCTGCGTTATGTGAGCCTAGCGCTTCTCATTTTATTGATCGTTATCGCTTTTCTTGCGCCGCAAAAACTCACTGCGCGCAGCCTATCTGACTCCGACAATGATTTACCACTATGGGTCTCGAATGAACCAGACGACTAGATTCAAGCCAAAATTGTTAAAAGCAACTCAGGCAATCCATTTACGGGGACTTGATGCAATTTTAGCGATACTGCTATTTGCTGGAGTCGCTTCATCCTGCGCTTTCTCTTCCGTCACTGAGCAGATTGACGAGATGGAGATAATATCCCAGAACTCTCAGGTTAGTGAGAAAGAAGAAATACCTTTTATTCTTTCTCCTACAGGGAAAGAGTTGTCATTTATTTCTCCTGGCAGCCAAACAGTTCTAGAAACATTGCAGCGGCTTGGCATCCCGATTACATTCCAAGGCTCAGGAGTTAATGCTTTCATCACAGCTATCAACGGTGTAGAGGCCAACAGCGCCAGTGAGTTCTGGGCATTCTATATTGATGGTGAGTTTGCGCCACTTGGCGCGGGTTCTTTTATCGCCGAAAAAGGGCAACAGATTACTTGGCGTCTCGAACAGTTTAACTAAGAAAGAATGTGATCACGATGTCTCAAAAAGAAACAATTTCGGTTACTGATCAGATAAAGACAAAGTATGCAATAATCACCGTCTGTGCAGTCATTGCAGCCACGTTTCGGATAGTCCGTTCTGACCTTGGAGTACCGCCAAACTTTGAACTAGTAACGCCAGTATCGTTTTTGTCGGTATTCTTTCTCAGAACTCGTTACACAGCGTTTATTCCATTACTTATCACTATAATTAGTGACGCATTTTTAGGCAATACCACCGTCGCCTTATTTACTTGGAGTGCATGGATAATAATCGGAACCTTTTTTTCGCGATTCCAAGGGCGAAGCCACCACCTTGAATCTATATCTATCGGCAAAGGTGCGGCTATTTCGAGTCTATGGGTCTCAGGTAGTACCCTTTTCTTCTACTTATGGACTAATGCCGGAGTCTGGGTACTCCATAGAGGAACTTTTTATTCCGCAGGCTTGGATGGACTGATAGCAAGTTATATCGCCGGTCTGCCATTTTTGCGAAATCAGCTTCTTGGCAATATCGCCGTAACCCCACTCCTCCTTTTACTTTTCGGTTTTCTTCTGCAAAATAAATCGTCAAATTGTCAGTTCGGCATTGGTCCCATTTATCAATTCGAACAATTGAAGTGAACAGGGTTTTTAACGCATTAACAAACCGGTCAACATGCAGACGCAAGATCCGTGGCTCACTGAACGACAAGCGAAGTATTTCGACACTCCTTCAATGACAATAAACGTGATTCTACCAGTTCTAGCCCGCCAGTTATCGATGTCACCAGTGAGGAGTCAAAGCCAGCCGTCTTTAACAGCGCGGTATCCAGCTTCGAAATGAGATTTGGCTCCCAGTCGCTCCACGAGTTTTTTGATTTTTGTTCTGGCCGTACGATCAACGATGCCCATCCTTTGGGCTATCTCCTCATCATCGCGCCCAATGGCAAGGAGTTCAAGAACGACGCGTTCCTCGTCGGACAAGGGTCCATCTTTGTAGCGTTTCATGCCGAATGGCGTCCCGGAAGCCCATGTCATTTCAAATAATTCTTGGAGTGCATGGATAATGGTTGGATTACGGTAAATAATGATCCCCTGCGTAGCATCGGTCAAATCAAGGGGTAGTACTGCAGTTTTCCAATCTGAAATAATCATTCGGATTGGCAGCTTTGGCACTGTGCGCACTTCTACACCGCGCTCGTTCAGCCAACGTACATATGCTAAAGTGTTTTGGTCATTTCGCACACTGGATAGAAATATGGTACGAGTTTGAATCCCGCGGGATAGCATTTCGCTGTCTATGGCTTTCGCCGCCTCAATTTGTTCGGTTGTATAAGCCCCGCCTGGTGCGAGTGTGGCAACATCCGACTCCGTCATGGCATTTAGAGCGTTGAGCTTCTCGTTTATTGCATCGGCGCCGATGACTGTTTCTGTCTCCGCAGCAGCGTCATGATACAGTGATACCTTTAAGCGCTCAGCCTGTAATCGGCGTTCATCAAGAAGCGCGCGTTGCGCAGTGAGATCGGCTTCTTGGCGCGATATGAGAATGTCCGCAGCCTTTGCGGGGGACACAACCGTGACCTCCTGAGAGGTTCCTTGGAGCAGTAAACCGTGATCCGCCAGTTCTTGGTAACTGCGAGCAGCTTCGCCAGAAGGCAAACTGATTGATTGCGCCAGCTCTGCAACGGTTTGGCCTGGTTTTTTGAGCGCTTCGAGGTAAATCTGGTCGGCATTTTGGGTAAGTCCAATTGCTTCGAGCATCCGTTCGCTCCTATGTTTAGGTCGTCTCCCTCCGGGTTTAGTATAACAGGCTACTACGCTCAAAACCCAATCCAGGCATCCGTGCTGGTCACGTCCAAAATGGACGACACGAAAAATTTGGTTTTCGGTGAGGGTTACAGGCACAATTATTATCGCAGCGGTCAGTGGAATGAACTGCCCGGCGGAACCGACAATCGGAAAGGGATTCACAATGTTGTTAAGCCTTGAAATGCTGATTGAGCAATTATCCTGGATTTGGGGAAATTCAGCTAAATAAGTAACTTAAGCCTATTATGGCATTCAGGGTAGCAAGCTTCTCTACTTGTAGAGCAATAAGCAGTTCTGGGATTACTGAATAAAAATAGGAGGGGTCACCAAGGAAAAATGATTAACGGTAAGGCAAATCGTCAGACGATAAGAAAAGCTTATTTTTCATATCGTCGCATGGTAATATTCAATTCATAAGGGAAGATTGCAAATGAGAAAAAGACTAACCGCCATATTGGCTATGGTTTTCATGTTTATGCCACTATACTCTCACGCTACCACACTGGGTTATTCAACACCCCAATCTGAAAGTTTCGTGGAATTTATTGGTGCTTTCTTGGAGCGTCGCACACAAGCTTTGATTGAGACCCCCGCACAAGAAGCATTGCCTATAAAAATTGCGCTTGGAAACTCAAATTCCGAAAATGATGAGGCTATCTTCGAGCCAGACACTGTTCTCTCATATGAGAGAAAGGTAATTTCCGAGATTAACGACCGCCGAGAGGTATTACGTGAGTGGGGCGAAGGCTACACCCATTTTGAACAAGATGTTGTTCTGACTGACTCAGATATTCGAGACAGCACCGCTGTATTCGTGGTTCAGGAACGCACGAGGCTATACTACGAACGAATTCACGGTGAAGAACCTGAATTTATGTCATGGACTTCGGAACGCCAGTTCGTCTTTGAACTGGGACAGCAGGGGTGGGCGCTTGTAGATCATCAACTCCTTAATGCCTATGGACCTGCTCCAATGAACGAGGCGGCGAATGTAACAAGAGATGAGATGACTGCGGCACTAGCCCGAATGCCGCTTGTTTCGCCTGAAGATCATATAAATGACAGAAATCTGAGAGAATCAGATAGAAATCACGCCGAAAACAGCGTGATTTCTCGTAGAGCAACTTTTAATCGTCAAGCTGCTGCAGATTATGCACTGACTTGGGCAGAAGCCAGAAATCCTGCTTATAGAAGCTTCTCTGCAAATTGCACGAACTTTGTCAGTCAAGCAATGAGAGCAGGGGGCTGGACAGACATTTCGGGGTTGTATACAAACGCACAATATTGGTGGTATAACTCACTTAATCAGACTTATTCTTGGACTAGTGTATCTTATTGGTATAGTTTTGCCTACACTTATAGTGGGCGTACGACGATACTTGGTCAACCAAGGAGTTTGTACGTTGGAGAAGTATTACAGGCTGATTTTGAATCAGATGGAACTAAAGACCATAGTATGATGGTAACTTATCGAACAACGTCTCCAACAGTCGAGATATATTTGTCATATAACACGACTGATACTACGAACCGTAGTTTTGCAAGTTTACTTACAGCTCTTCCAAGTGCAACTTGGACACCGCACTTAGTATTCACGAGTTTTTAATATACTAACGATAGTATATTGAATAACATTGTCTGATGTTGGCCTCTCAACTAAGTGAAGTTGAGAGGCCAACTCGTGTCTATTCTCGATTTATCGTCGGCTAGGTGAAAAGGTAGGTTGGCGGATCATCTGTCTTGTTTGTTCATGCTTTTAAACAATAGGAAATGTTAATCGCCGTCTAGCCAGCCGAGTCGTTGAACCGTAAGCGCTAGTGCGAATCGTGATTTCACGCCGAGTTTTAATTCTAGACTTTCAAGCATACGATCTATTGTTCGGGTTGCAACCTTTAGCTCTTTCGCTATTGTGGTGTAGGTTTTTCCGTCGGCGAGCATACGTAACAACGCTATCTCTTTGGCGCTGGGTATTACGGAAACACTTTTTTCCGCTGTGAATGGAGTCGAGTTGCACCAAATGTGGTCGAATAGAACTCTAGCTAAAGCAACAACTTCGGCACTGTTTGTGATAAAGGAAGACCCTTCGGCCGTTTCGCCTACTATGCGAATGTATGCGATGCGGTTATCGATAATCGAAAATCTGATTGGTGGCATCAGGTTCATTGATAGATGTACTGAATTGGACTCTGGCGGGAAATGTGAAATGTAGTCGATTACTCCAGCATCTTCCTCGGCTATAGGTGAATAGATTATCCTTGATGAAAGGCCACGCTTAATCAGATTCGTATCGGCAGGTAGGGCATCATTCAATTGCGAGCGCGTTGGGATGTAAGGTAGATACGTATCTACAGTTTTTTCCGCCATTGCAGTTAGTTCATGGAGCTTTTTTGTAGATGCTTCTGCTCCTCTAACTTTCTCAAAAAACTGCTCGGTAACTTCATTTTCCGAGATGCTCTTCCCGTTAGTCGCCGTTGGCATTAGCCGATAAACGGTTTCCAGCAACCTAAGCCGCTTTGTGAAATCTCTTAAAAAAGATTCCACGATGAGCGCAAAAGCACTCGGAGATGCAGTCGGAATATACATATTGGGATCAAAGGGCGAAACTCGCACTATCCCAATATTACACAAATCTGTTAGCGCCAATTCGATCTGCGCTTTATCGCAGTGATCAAGGCGTTCTGCTATTTGCCCTACGGTACCGGAGCCAAGGCTTTCAAGCGTTGCGAAAACATCGCTTGTTGATATTATGTTCGTGTTTTCGCGTGCTGCCGGGGCCTGTGGTTCGTTCCTCTTCATCAAATAACCCTAACCTGGAAAGATATCGTTACACGAGTACTGTGGTGGCTAAAATCCGCCATGACGTAAATACGCCGTAACTTTTAGCGGTCTTCTGGTGCGTCTCAGCGGTCAGCCGCAACTCAACCGCTAAGCCCAGCACACATAATAGTATATCGGGGTAAAGGTGTTGGATTTCCGATACCGCAGCCGTTTCATTAATCGGCACCTGGGCGCTGCCTGATCGCTCAGTAAAAATGTGGAGTTGTTCACTAACCGGCACCAAGCTCCGCGTAAAAAAAGGCAAAGTTAGGAGATACCTCTAATGTTACGCAAAACTGTTCCCGCGTTATTTGCTATTTTTGTTGGTGTATTAGCACCTACATATTCGCACACATCTCATATTACTGAATACCAAGAAGTGACCCCGCAATGCCACGAATGCTGGTTTTTGCCAGGCTAGTTATTACATCTGACTTGATTTCATCAAGTTGTTATTCATCCAGACGAGGATGGAGCTTAGACGTGTAAGAACTAATTTGAATAAAAATATGGTTTGCCCCGGCGCGGTAGCGCTCCGAGGCAAACCATATGTATGAAGTTGCCTTACAATTGTTAGCGACTTCTAGTAGAGCCAGAAGACTAAGGCGCTTACGATCGACGCCAATAAAACTAAGCCTAAAAAGATTGTGATGACTCTAAGCCAAAAACTCTTAGGCTGCTTGTAACGCTGCATTCGTTTTACCTAAACCTTTGCCCAACTTGTGGTGTAAAGGCCGGTATATTGTGCGGTAATTTGGCCTTTAATGCTGCCAATCTGCACCGACAAATCCTCTATGGGACCTAAGTTATACCCAAACACTGCAGTATGTAACGCCGTTCCGCCGGAAGGATATGCTGAGTTGGCATCCAAGGTGATCGTCGTGAGGGGATTGATATTTCTTACAACGAACGCTTCGTAACGATTGACTGCCGTCACGCTGGTTCCAGACACAGTGTAGTCCATCTCCATGCGAAGTGTAACCATCGTAATGCCAAATAGGTTCATGTCAGTTTCTGCCCAGGTAAGGTAGGTCACTCTTTCGCCAGGCGTTTGGCTGTGTTCCGCAATCCGGCTTTCGCCGCTTGAATTGACTATCTCAAGTCCGTCTGGGAGACTGTCGCCGGTTGAGTTGAAAGCGGCTTGTAGGAAATTCGGGTCTTGCATCAACTCAACGAACTTTGATTGATCAGTAGAGTCGAGCTGATCAAATTGTTGCAGCGTCGCTGCGTCAGTTTCGAGGAGATAATCGCGGTAATCTGCTACAGTGTACGATTCTGAAGCTGGTGCCGAGGTTACTTCGGCTGAAGCTGATTGAGCGGTGACTAGGCCGCCAAAGGCGATAGCGGCGGTGGTCACAAGGGTTGCGATCTTCCGATAGGTTTTGGTGTTCATGTCTCTCCTTGTGAGAAATTGTCTGATGATCACGTCGTCGTAATTCGGCGGCAAGAATTAGGTTATGGTCATGGCAGCAGTCGCTCACTTCAGTTGTTTCTAAATTGAGTGCGGAATGCTAAAAGATTAAGGTCATTATTGCGACGTGTCATTTTTGCGCCCCTACGGTGATCGCACCTATGATCAGGATTATAATGTTCGCTACAATGGGGTGTGCAGGGGGTGTGCATCTTTCTACGATTAGCAGGTGGGGTGTGCATTTTTATCAAAAGGTGGTACTATAGCCAGATGGTTCTCCGCTTATGTTCCTTCTCGCAATACATCAAGGTAGTCGGTATATGAGAACGTTCTGTTCCGTCGGTGTTCGGAGTTCTGCTGCAAAATTCCTATTTTACAAATACGGCAACATGTTCTTCAGCACTATCTCGTAGCCGGCGGGCAGCATGTGGCCGCCGTCGAAGCTCAGCTCTTTTTTCAAGTTACCATCGGCATCGGCCAGCCCGGCGTTAACGTTGATGAACTGGTAGCCGTGCTTTTGCGCCAACTCGGCCACCCTGCTGCTGGCCGCCTCTAAGATCTCGTTGTCCCGTCTGGCGAACAACGAGTCGTGCTCGGCCTCTGAGCCGCCGAAATCTGCCGCCGAGTTGACGGGGTAGTAGGCCATTACATAAACCTCTGTCTCGGGCAGCCGTTCTTTGATCTGCCGCAGTATCTCGTCGTAGTTAGCCAAAAATGTCTCTTCCGGGATGCCGAAGCCGATATCGTTGGTGCCGATGTTGATGAACACCTTGCTGGGCTGCAGGTCAAAAATGCAGGTGTCCATTGCCGCCAGCAGCTCTGCCGTCGTCGTGGCGCGAACTCCACGGTTATAGATCACCTTGTCCAGCTCTAAGCCCTGCTGCAGTTTGTCAATCGGGAAGATCTCCATCAGCGACGAGCCGACGAACACTGTCTGCCCTTTCTTGGCCGTGATGTTTTCCTGTGCATAGCGCCTCCGCAGGTCGTCCTGGAATTGTTTGATCTGGGGATTCAAATTCGTCAGTGTTGTTGTTTGGCTGGGCATTGCTTCTCCTTAGTGTTTTTGTGGCTTTAAAACTGTATCTGGGAATGGCGGTAATTCGGGAAGAAGAATCTAAATTGTACAGGTTCGTTCACGCGAACAGCTCCACTACTGCTAAGAAAGCACTGAATTAATCATGTCACGCCATCTTGCAAGCAGTGCTACCCCAAGCCCGCCCGTGCAAACGGTGCCATTACCGCCAGTAGTGGCCCCGTTTCCCCGAACGACCTTGGGGCGGCCCTGCTCACAATCTGGCGCAATAGCATTAAATCGGCGCTTTCCTAGTAGTGGCACCGTTCGCGTGAACGATCTGAAAGTAGCTCTGCTCACAATCTGGCATAGCAGCATTAATCGGAGTCTCCCTAACTCCGGATGAACGACACTGCAATGACCTGTTGTCCTAGATGGATGGCCAGAACCGGCCCCATCTTTTGAAAGGTCAGGGCGGCTTGTGGGAAAGACTGCTTGGCCATGTTGTAGAGGTCGGTGGCCAGCTGGTCGCTGCCGATATAGTTGATTACGATCTCTTGGGCATCCGGGCTGATTTTGCCGATCAGGTTCTTGATGACATCTGTGTTGCCCCGGGCGATGCTGTCAAACTCCACTGCACCGTCCTTGCAGAGCAAGACGGGTTTGATATTCAAAATTGTGCTTACGCCCATGCGCACAAAGCCGATCCTGCCGCTCTTCCGTAACGGCAGCATGCTGTCCACCGAGAACGTTACGGTGATTCGGTCTCGTATGGCAGGCAGTCTCTCTACGATTTCCGACAGGGAGAGGTTTTGGTCAACAAGCTTTGCGGCCGCCTTGACAAGCAGGTAAAGACCGCCTGCGGTTGAATGGCTGTCGAATACTGCAACGCCCTTATTGGCCGCCCGCTCGGCGGCTAGGCAGGCACTGCGGTAGGTTCCGCTCATGCGGGATGAAATGACGATGCATAAGACCTCGTTGCCAACAGCCAGCTCCCTTTCAAAGCAGCTGAGAAACGCTCCTATGCTCGGTTGTGCGGTCGAGGATCTAGGCCCGCTCTTTAGCAGGCTCTCAAAATCCCCGTTTTGATCACTGAACAACTCGCTGTATTGCTGCGAATGCACACTGTAATTGATGGGAACAAGCTTTATTCCCGCCTCAAGTGCCTCTTTCTCCTTAAAGTAGGAACTCGAATCCGTTACTATAGTGATCATAGCAAAGCCTTTTGATGTTTAGCTGTTCGATACACTTACGCCCCTTTTCTTTAGTTATCCTGTACGCCAATGTGTATGTGTTTTTGTTTTCTGCTTACCTTCCTGTTTGCTTGTGGCTCTTAAGCCTTATTATACTAAGCCGTACCCGTTGTATTTGTCATTGCCTCCTTTCACAATCTCGTTTTCCTAGGGAAGCACCGATTAATCATCTCTCGCCGTCAGCCCATCACCCTGAACCGTTGGTAGCGATTCTCGGTCAGTTGGCTCAGGGGCATGCTTTGGAGTCTCTCCAAGGTCTTCACGAGTTCGATTTTCAAAAACGGAAACAATACATCGTCTTCGGGAAGTATCTTTTCAATGATGCCTAATTCTAACAGGTCATCGGCGGTAAGCCTCAGATTCTCAGAGGCTTCCTTGGCCTTGTTGTTGTCTTTCCAGAGAATGCTGGCACAACCTTCAGGAGAAATGACGGAATAGATGGAGTTCTCCAGCATCCAGACCTCGTCAGCAACCGCCAGCGCCAAAGCGCCGCCGCTGCCGCCTTCGCCGATAATCACTGAGATGATCGGGGTATTCAAAGACATCATCTCCATTAGGTTCTCGGCGATGGCCTGGCCTTGGCCGCGCTCTTCGGCACCTATTCCACAGTAGGCGCCGGATGTGTCCACGAAGCAGATCACCGGGCGTTTGAACTTCTCGGCCAGCTTCATCTGGCGCAGTGCCTTACGGTATCCTTCTGGATGTGCCGAGCCAAAATTGCGCATGGTGCGGGTTTTGATGTCGTGCCCCTTTTCAATGCCGATTATTGTCACCGGCATGTCTTCCAGCCAGCCTAGGCCGGCGACAATTGCCTTGTCATCGGCGAAGCGGCGGTCACCATGCATTTCTGTGAAGCCTTGGAATATTTCATTGATGAAGTCCATGGAGGTAAATCGGTTGTTGGCCCGTGCCTTCATCACCTTGTCATAGGCTGTGCCATCAGTGCTGCCGCCTACAACTCTACCATTTTGCCCTTGGATTTCTTGCGCCTGTGCTTGTGTAGGCATCTGTGTTTGGGTGCTCATGCCAACTGCCCCACTTTCTGGCGAACCTCACTGTTGACTGCCTTTTTGTTCGGATGCGTCACACGGGATCCACTGTGTAGACACAGCAGCTGTATGAGGTAGCGCCTCTGGCGCTTTCTGTCCACAATGTCGTCAATGAACCCGTGTTCTAGCTGGAACTCTGCCTGCTGAAAGCCAACGGGGAGCTTTTTTCGAATGGTCTGTTCGATTACCCGGGGGCCGGCAAAGCCGATCAAGGCACAGGGCTCGGCCACGATGACGTCTGCCTCCATAGCGAAGCTGGCCGTTACACCGCCGGTGGTAGGGTCAGTGAGTACACAAACGAACAGGCCACCGTCGTCGCTGTGGCGCTTGACGGCACCGCTGGTTTTGGCCATCTGCATCAGGGAGAGTATCCCTTCCTGCATCCTGGCACCGCCCGACACGGCGAAGCCAACGACTGGCAACTTCTCAGAGCGGGCATATTCAAAAAGTCTGGTGATCTTCTCCCCAGTGATGCTGCCCATGCTGCCCATCATAAAGTTTGACTCCATGATGAACAGGGCAGTGGGGTGGTCGCCGATCCGGCAGATGCCGCAAATCACGCTCTCGTTCTCAGCGCTTTGCAGTTGTGCGGCTTGAAGCTTTTGATCGTAGCCGGAAAAGCCGAGAACATTCTGAGGATGCAGCTCTGCGTCTATCTCAACAAAGCTGTCTGGATCGGCTACGATATGCAAGCGCTGGCGGGCATTGACCTTGAAATGGTGTCGGCAATACGGGCAGACACGCTGCTCTAGATCAAGCTCGTCGGCAGATAATGTTTTTTTACACTTTGGGCAGGTGACGAGCGGCTCTTGAATGAGCTCGATAGTATCAGTGTCAAGTGGCTTCGCATAGCCCTCAAGTGTGTTTTTTGGCTTCCTGAATCTCATTTCAAAAACCCCCAAATAGTTGTTGAGTTTTACCACAGAACCCCCTGTATGTGCTTCTTGTTCTAGCGGTGCCCATTAAACACCGCCCCATCTCTCCAGATAGTCAGTAGTATAGCTGGAGTTCTCGAATTCTCCCAGAGAGAGAATGTCTGCTTCGAAGGTGGCGTTATGCACGATGCCGTCAATAATCAACTCACAGAGTGCTGCCTTCATCTTGCGGATCGCTTCTTCCCTGGTTTTGGCATAGACAATAAGCTTACCGATCATCGAGTCGTAAAAAGGTGGAATTGTATAGCCTTGATAGATCGAAGTATCAAAGCGCACCCACGGTCCGCCGGGAACATGCAGCATCTCTATTTTGCCGCAGGATGGGATGAAGTTTTGGTAGGGGTTCTCGGCATTGATCCGACATTCGATGGCATGCCCCTTGTTGACTATATCTTCCTGCGTAAAGTCCAGTTTGACCCCTGATGCCACGCGGATCTGCCATTTTACCAAGTCGATCCAAGTGACCATCTCGGTCACGGGATGTTCCACCTGTAGACGGGTGTTCATCTCCATGAAATAGAAATTGCCTTTGCCGTCGTAAAGGAACTCGATGGTGCCTGCCCCCCGGTATCCTATAGCCTTGGCCGCTTTGATAGTGACCTCGATCATTTGTTGTCGGGTTTGGGGCGAGAGGCTGGCCGCCGGGCTTTCCTCGATGAGCTTTTGGTTTTTCCGCTGCGTCGAACAATCCCGCTCACCCAGACAGACCACATTGCCGTAGTTGTCGGCTAGGATCTGTGTTTCGATATGTTTCACGGGATACAGGTACTTCTCCATGTATACCGCGCCGTCGGAAAAGGCCGCCGCCGCCTCGGTCGTGGCCGCATTGTAGCTTTGTGTCACCTCGTCAGCCGAGCAGACGTGGCGGATGCCTCGGCCGCCGCCACCGGAACGCGCCTTGATCAGCAGCGGAAAGCCGATTCGCTCGGCTTCAGCCTTAGCTTGGTCGAGGCTTGTTACCAAGTCGCAGCCGGGAATTATCGGCACCCCGGCCTCCCGCATGGTTTTCCTGGCCATGTCTTTGTCGCCCATTCGGGCAATGGTTTCAGCATCTGGTCCGATGAAGGTGATATTATGCTCCTGGCAAAGAGCCGCGAACGCTGGGTTCTCGGACAAAAACCCGTAGCCGGGGTGAATGGCCTCCGCTCCGGAGGCGATGGCTGTGGTGATAACTGCCTGCATGTTCAGGTAGCTGTCCTTGGACAAAGGCCCACCAATGCAATAGCTCTCATCGGCTAAGTTGACATGCAGGGCATCCCGATCGGCTTGGGAGAACACAGCAACAGTGGCGATGCCCATCTCCCGGCAGGCACGGATAATGCGTACCGCGATTTCGCCGCGGTTGGCGATCAAGATTTTTGCAAACATGACTCAGCCCTCCCGCATGACTGCAAACGACAGCTCACCGCTGACGCAGAGCCTGTCCCGAACATAACCCTTGCTTGAGACAAAATAGAAGACTCCCTTTTTCGCCGTCAGTTGGTTTTTGAAGACCACTGTGTCCCCTGGCACCACCTTGTCTTTGAACTTGACGTGGTTCAGGCCAGCATAATAGGGTGTAAAGCGACCACTAGCCTCGTTTATCAAAAGGCAGGAAGACTGTGCCATCATCTCACAAAGAATCACGCCGGGCACCACGGGGTTGCCCGGGAAATGCCCCTGCAAGAAGAACTCATCTCCACGTACGGTATAGCAGCCTTGAGCAATGCCGTCGACCAGCTCGACCTGATCGACCAGCAGCATCGGTTCACGATGGGGGAGAATACCCCTGATAGCTTCTCTATCCATGGCCGCCCGCCTCTAAAACATTTTGAACAGGACTTGCTCGAACTCGACGATATCGCCGTTTTTAACGCAGATATCGACGATCTCGCCGTCCTGTTCGGCGGTGACCTCATTCATCAGCTTCATGCTCTCCACGATGCAGAGCACGTCACCCTTTTTCACCTTGTTGCCGATAGCCACGAAGGGGTCGGAATCGGGGCTTGGTGCCGAATAAAACACTCCGACCAACGGAGACGGCACTAAGGTGAGCTTATTGAAATCAATGCCCTGATCCTCGTCGTCTTGGCTGCCCAAGGCCGACGCATCAGCGACCGACTTCGTACCGAACTGGCCTACGGGTTGGCTGTTCGGGGTAAATACAACTGGCTGCGTCTGGTTCAAAGGGAGCTTCCTTTCCAGCCGCAGACGGGTGTCACCTTCTGCGATCTCCAAGGTGGTCAACCCATGGTCCTCGACAAGTCTAGCCAAGGCTTTCACTACATCGACCAGCGCCTTGTCGTTCTTGGCATCCAGATAACTACCCATTGCTTCTCTCCCTCTTGTTTTGTTTTCCTCGGTCTCCTTTCCTAGCGGTTTTGTCTCTCTGGTTTCTTGATCCGTTACTTTCTTCCTTGTTGCATCGTTTCCATTCTCCATAGGTCCCATCCCTGACGTTCTTCTCCCTGTTGCGACGCTATCCATCGCTGGCTTTCCTTAGTTTTCTATTATACCCCCTAGGAAGCTGAAAACGATTCCCGTATTATGATTTTAAGGAGTTAAAAACGATTCCGGCATTATGACCACCGAAACCTAGGGAAATAGAGAGAGCCTTATTGACTGTTTGTGTGCGCATTACGTTCGGGACGTAATCTAAATCGCAGTCAGGATCGGCCTCTCGATAGCCGACGGTGGGGGGGATGTTCCCAGTTTCCAAGACCTTGATCGAGGCAATGGCCTCAACGCCGCCGGCCGCACCTAGCATGTGACCGGTCATCGACTTGGTGGAGCTGATGGGAACCTGCCAAGCTGCTTCGCCAAAGGCCATTTTGATGGCTAGGGTCTCGGCTTGGTCGTTGAGCGGGGTGGACGTGCCATGGGGGTTGATGTAGAGCTTGTCGTCTGGCTGAAAGTCGGCTTCGGCCATGGCTAGGCGGATCATCTCGGCAGCGCAGAGCGACTCGGGGTGAGGTGCAGTGATGTGATGGGCATCGCAGGTATTGCCATAGCCGCTGATCTCACAATAGATATGGGCGTCTCGGCCTTGGGCGTGCTCGTACTCCTCTAAGACGATGACACCGGCACCTTCGCCGATCACGAAGCCGTCGCGGCGCTTGTCGAAGGGGATGGAGCAGGCATCGGGGTCGTTGGTGGTCGATAGCGCCTGGCAGTTAATGAAGCCGCCGAGGCCCAGCGGGTTGATCGAGGCCTCCGAGCCGCCAGCGATGATGGCATCGGCATAGCCGAATTTGATTGCCCGGAAGGCCTCGCCGATGTCGTGGGTTGCGGTGGAGCAGGCACTGACTACCGGCAGGTTGACCCCTTGGGCTTGATAGCGCATGGCCACCAGTGCCGATGCCATGTTGGAGATGATCATCGGGATAAAGAAGGGGGAGATCCGCCCCGGCCCCTTCTCCAGCATCTTTTGGGTCTCAGTGATAAAGGTGGAGATGCCGCCGATACCAGAGCCGATATAGACCCCCAGCCGCTGCGGGTTGACTTGCCCGACGATACCGCTGTCCTCAACCGCCTGAGCGGCGGCGGCCAGAGCGTATTGGGCAAACAGGTCGGCCTTGCGGGTCTCGGATTTCTCCATATAGAGATGGGGGTCGAAGCCTTTGACTTCAGCGGCGATCCTGACTTTCAGGTCGGAAGCATCAAATCTGGTGATCGGGGCAAAGCCATGCCGCCCCTGGATCAAGTTTTGCCAAAATGATTCTACGTCATTACCTATTGGGGTGACGCAGCCTAATCCCGTTACTACTACCCGTTTCATGTTATGCGCCTCCCGGGCATGATGCCCTTTTGGGCATAGAGTTCGTTTTGGGCAGACTGCCCTTGCCGTGTAAGGCGGGAACTGCACCGAGCCTTTGTTTTGTATCGTCTACTTATACTATACATGGTATTGTAGTCTCACTGTTGCAGTCTCACATTTCACATGCAAAGTCCGCCGTCGATCCGGATCACTTCGCCCGTAATGTAGGCGGATAAGCCGGATGCCAAGAACAGCACTAGGTCCGCCACTTCATCGGCATGCCCCATTCGCTTCAAAGGAACCGCAGTGTCGATGTAGTCCCTGACGGCCGGCGACAGCGCCGATGTCATGTCGGTATTGATGAACCCCGGGGCAACGGCGTTGCAGGTTACGTGTTTGCCGGAAAGTTCTTTGGCCACGGTCTTGGTCAGCCCAATAACACCGGCCTTGGCGGCAGAGTAGTTGGCTTGGCCGGCGTTGCCCATGATGCCGCTGGCCGAGGAGATGTTGATGATCCGGCCGGCCTGGGACTTCATGATCGAGCGGGAAAGGTATTTGATGAAATGGAAGGCGCCCTTCAGGCTGACGCCGATCACTGCGTCAAAGTCATCCTCGCTCATCCGCAGCAGTAGGCTGTCTTTGATGATGCCGGCGTTGTTGACCAAGATGTCCACCGACTCGAAGTATTTTGTGATTTGCTCGCAAACTGCCTTTGATTCGTCAGAGTCAGAAACATCGCAACGCAAGGCCAGTGCGGTGACACCGCACTGTCTGGCTTGGTGGCAGACATCCTCAGCAGCTTCGTTGTTGCCGGCGTAGATCACGCAGATATTCGCCCCATGGTGCGCCATTTTTAAAGCGATGGCCTTGCCGATGCCACGTGAGCCGCCGGTGATAACAGCTGTCTTGCCATTAAGCAGGATGCCGTCCGAAAAAGCTAGGGTGTGCTCATCGGTCATGGTTCAACTCCTTTCAGCCTCTCAGCCATTGGCTGGCTCCATTCAAAGCGGCTTCAGTCCCGCGCATCAGATCTGCGATGATCTCTGCTGCGCTTTGCTCCTTTTTGACTAGGCCAGCGATCTGGCCGGCCAAAAAGCAGCCTTTTTTGGTATCGCCTTCCACCACGGCTAGCCGTAGTGCGCCTGAGCTCATGCCCTTCATCTGATCGTCGCTGACATTGCGGTCATGCTCTTTAGCGTAGTATTCCCTTGAAAATGCAGTTTTTAGGGAACGCACCGGATGCCCGAGCCGCCGGCCGGTGGCAATGGTGTCGATGTCTTTGGCTGCGATCACCTTGTCTTTGTAATTCTGGTGGACTTGGCATTCCGTGGCCACCAGAAAGCTGGTTCCTAGCTGGACGCCGGTTGCACCAAGCATCAACGCAGCAGCGATGCCCCGGCCGTCGGCAATACCGCCAGCGGCGATAACCGGGATACTCACTGTGTCAACGACTTGGGGTACAAGTGCCATGGTTGTCAGCTCGCCAATATGGCCGCCGCTCTCGCCGCCCTCGGCGATGACCGCAGATGCCCCGCAGCGCTCGGCCAGCTTGGCCAAGCCGCAGGAAGGCACTACCGGGATGACCTTGATGCCGGCCTCTGTCCAAAGCTTCATGAATTGGGAGGGGTTGCCGGCACCGGTAGTGACGACCGGCACCTGCTCGGCGGCCACAGCTTGAGCGACGGCTTGAACATGACGGCCCAAGAGCATGACGTTCACCCCGAAGGGCTTGTCTGTCAACGTCTTGGCCAGCCTGATTTGCTCGGCCAACCATTCAGCCGAAGCGTCCCCGGCGGCGATGATTCCCAGGCCGCCGGCGTTGGAGACAGCTGCTGCCAAGTTGGCTTCGGCCACCCAGGCCATGCCGCCTTGGAAGACCGGGTATTGTATGCCCAAGATCTTGCAAATAGGCGAAGTAATCATAGACAAGGGTCACGGCTCCAAGTCGGCTACTGGGCAGCTTCGATGACCTTTATCAGGTCACCGACAGACTTGAGGTCCTCGCTGGGCTCGATGCTCACCGAAAACTCCTCTTCAACGGTCATGATCAACTCTACCGTGTCCAAAGAGTCCAGCCCCAGGTCCTCAAACGTGGTTTCCGGAGTGACTGTTAGATCGTCGGTGTCCTTGTAGTTCATGAGAATCTCTGTAATTTTTTCCAACATAATGAAACCTCCAAAAAATTTTACCTATGTGAGTGGGACTATTCCCAAACCACAACACAACTGCCTGCTGCTAGGCCGGCTCCAAAGGCCGCCATGAACAAAATATCTCCACACTTGATCATATTATTATCCAGCATTTCCGACAACAGCAGCGGAATTGATACGGAAGAGACGTTCCCGTAACGTTCGATATTGGTAGGGAATTTCTCCTTAGCTTGACCGAGTTTCTGCTGAATACTGTCAATGATCCGCCGGTTTGCTTGATGCAGGATAAAATAGTCCACCTGCTCTGCCCGCAGGTTAAGGCTTGTCAGTGCTAGCTGGAACTGGTTGATAACGGTGCTTACTGCGAACTTGAAGACCTCTTGGCCTTCCATATGCAAAAAGCCATCTGGCCGACGTTTGCTGGCGAAGGGGTTTTCTCCCGAACCTGCAGGCAGGTTCAAAGTTGCCACATCGGCGGCAGTCAGCAGGTTGATGTGGCGGAGCGCATTGCCGGCCGTTACCAGACAGGCGGCGGCACCATCGCCGAACAAAACACAGGTGCTGCGATCTTTCCAGTCTAGGTGTTTGGACATCATCTCGGCACAGACGATCAATATATAGTTAGCCTTGCCATGAGCGATGTACAGTGAAGCGATATCCATTGCGTAGACGAAGCCGCTGCAGGCCGCGTTGATGTCAAAGACCGGACAATTGGTGCCGACACGCTCGGCTATGCCGCTGGCTAGAGAAGGGGTTTTGAAGTCGCCTTCCATGGTGGAGCAGATAATCAGGCCAACAGCAGTAGGGGCTACACCGGCCGCATCCAAGGCCTGCTGGGCAGCAGTGGCAGCGAGGTCTGTCAGCCCCTCGTCAGTACAGATATAACGGCTGGAAATACCAGTACGGGAGGCGATCCACTCGTCGTTGGTGTCGATAAAGCTGCTCAAGGTATCATTGGACACACATTTTTCCGGAATGCCTCTACCGGCGGAGACTATTCGCAAGCTCATTTTGCCCTAGGCCTCCAACTTTGTTTTGAAAAATTCGTTCAGCTTGCCTAGGGCCACCAAAAGCACATCTTGCTCACTGTCGACAAGCTGGCTTGTGATGCTTTTGACCATTCGCTCGTGGAATGTCCAGTGCGCCTCACCAACTCTCAGACCCTCTGCAGTCAGGCTGACCAATGCCCGGCGACCATCCGCCGCACAGGGGTCTTTTTGGACGAGTCCTTTGTGTTCCAGCTTCTTTATCGCAGCAGAGGCAGTGGGCATGGTGATGTTCAGGTGCTCGGCTATCTTGCTGACTGGTACCTTTCCGGCCTGTCTGCCGATAGCGTCGATCATATGTGCCTCGGAGATCGTTACCGCAACATCGGTAATCTTTCCCAGTGAGACTTCCTCGTACTTCAAGATTATATTGAAGGTGTCTATCAGTACGTCGTTTACAGTTAGCTCGAACTCATTCATTTTGGATGCTTTTCGTGTGCTCCAGTCAGCTTATAGGTGTCTCCGAACCACGCCGGTCTCAGGCCGACCGCATTGTCCTAAAATGCTTAGTTCGGCTAACTAATCTTTGTAAGGATAGCATGTCGCCCTCGGTTTGTCAGGTAGGAAATGGAAAGTTCGAGTATGCCAATCTTTGGCCTAAGTCGTCCAAACCCCGACAGGGCCCCGGCCAAACCCCGACAGGGCCCCGGCCAAACCCCGACAGGGCCCCGGCCAAACCCCGACAGGGCCCCGGC
>JGI20171J29575_12612767_pt1 | contig 35524 bp, 36 predicted proteins | sample TergutNc150P4_FD_29575 | JGI IMG/M metagenome (IMG submission 29575)
CCTCCATTCGCAAAGGACGCATAAATTTATAAGACGAAATTTTGCTTCCTAATTCCCTCGGCTTTTCTGTTAAACTGCCGAATGTGGGAACAAGTCAAAACGGCGATTTTCTCAGGCGAGTTGCGTGAGGACGACATGCTCCCGTCGATACGCCAGCTTGCGCGGGATTTGAAAATCAGCGTTATCACGACGATACGCGCCTACGGCGACTTGGAACAGGAGGGGTTTATAGCGAACGTGCGGGGCAAGGGCTGTTTCGTTCTGCCACGCAATTCGGAACTGGCGCGGGAAAACGCGCTGCACAAAATGGAGGACGGGCTGAGCGCCGCCATCGCCGCCGCAAAAGCGGAGGGCATCACCAAAGAGGAAGTAATTGAAAGACTAAAACTGTTATGGGAGGCGGATTATGTCTAATGTTTTAGACGTGCGCGGACTTCGCAAAAGTTATGGCTCATTCACATTGAACGATGTGACCTTTGTTGTGCCGCGCGGTTTTATCACAGGGTTTATCGGGCCTAACGGGGCGGGTAAGACGACTACCCTCAAGTTGATCTTGGGCGTTATACGAGCGGATTCCGGCAGTGTAAAAGTATTCGGGCGCGATAACGGCGGCGGCTCCGTTCATAATGACGAAATCGGCGTTGTGACGGATGCGCCAATGTACGTTGACGATTGGACAGTCAGCGATGTTGAAGCGGCCATATCTCCGTTTTACCGGGGATGGGACAAAAGGGCATTCGCAGAGTACACCAAACAATTCGGGCTTGACCCCAGGAAGAAGGTCAAGGAACTGTCGCGCGGTATGAAGGGTAAACTCCAAATTGCCGCCGCGCTTTCCCATAACGCGAGGCTTTTACTCCTTGATGAACCGACAAGCGGGCTTGACCCTGTGGCGCGCGATGAAATCTGCGATTTACTCCAAGCGTTTGTGACCGACGAGAACAAAAGCGTTCTGTTTTCCACGCACATCACGTCAGACCTCGAAAAGATCGCCGATTCCATTGTGTTTATCCTCAATGGCAGTATCGTGTTTACCGGCGCAAAAGACGATTTGCTTGAAAAATATGCCCGTGTGACAGGCGGCCTGCGGGATTTGAACGGGGAGCAGAAAAAAATCGTCATAGGCTATCGCGAACACGGTACGGGCTTTGAGGGTATGGCCGAAACCGCAAACATCGGCAAACTGCCCAAAGGCGTTTTAGCCGAGGAAATCAGCTTGGACGAAATCATTGTTTTTATGAACAAGGGGGCGAAATTACATGCATAAGGCTCTATCCTTTATACAGTTGGATTTTATCACGGTCAAGCCGTATCTTACGGTAAAAAGCCTTCTCCTTTTCGTTGGCGTCGCGTTGTTTATGATCATCAGCAATGACAGCGCCGCCGCGGCTATCGCGATACTGATGGTGTTTGCCGCCCTATACGCCAGCTATCTGCCAATGACATCTTTTCGGGTGAGCGCATAAATGGATTGCTGGATTGGCTTGCTTCAAATCTTATGGCAACGGTTCTGGCGGGTACGTCAATATGGTTTGTGAGTATGGCCTTGTCATACAGAACATCGCTTTCGTTTTATAGAAAACGCGATTTTTGATGCCGAAGATTATCAACCCGTGATGACGCAATTCATTTCCGTGAGGCAAAGCGGCAATGCCGAAGTGCGGGAAGTCCCGGGCGGGCGTCCCGGGGGGCGGCGTCCCCTTGCCCTCTTCCTTTGACGCGCGTCAATACGCAAACGCGCCCGGCACACGATCCCGCAAAATCCGCCAAAACTGCGGGGTTTACATTCGCAATGCCATTTGTTATACTCAACTTGCTATGAAACAAAAGGAGGAACCGCTATGCCCCTTGTCAATTCACGCGATTTATTTCGCAAGGCGTACGAAGGCGGATACGCGATCGGCGCGTTCAACGTCAACAACATGGAGATCGTGCAGGCCATCACCGAGGCGGGCAAGATCGAAAACGCGCCGCTGATTCTGCAGGTGTCCGCCGGCGCGCGCAAGTATGCCAAACACGTCTATCTCATGAAGCTCATGGAAGCGGCCGTTCTGGATACCGACCTGCCCATCGTGGTGCATCTGGACCATGGGCCGGACTTTGAAACCTGCAAAAGCTGCATTGACGGCGGGTTCACGTCCGTCATGATCGACGGCTCCCATCTCGATTTTGAGGCTAACATCGCGGTGACCAAGCGCGTGGTGGACTACGCGCACGAGCGCGATATCACCGTGGAGGGCGAGCTGGGCCGCCTGGCGGGCATTGAGGACGCGGTGAACGTGTCCACGGACGACGCGGCGTTTACCGATCCGGATCAGGTTGTGGAGTTCGTGGAGCGCACCGGCGTGGACAGTCTGGCCATTGCCATCGGCACCAGCCACGGCGCGTTCAAGTTCAAAGGCGAGCCGAGGCTGCGCTTTGATATCCTGGAGAAGGTGTCCGCAAAACTGCCGGGGTTCCCCATCGTGCTGCACGGCGCGTCATCCGTCATCCCAGAGTATGTGGACATGATCAACCGCTACGGCGGGGATATGCCCGGCGCGCAGGGCGTGCCCGAGAGCATGCTGCGCCAGGCCGCGAAATCCGCGGTGTGCAAGATCAACATTGACAGCGACCTGCGCCTCGTCTTCACGGGCGAGCTTCGCAAATATCTGGCCGAGCATCCCGGCCACTTTGACCCGCGCCAGTACCTGACGCCGGTCCGCGACAGCCTGCGCGAAATGGTGCGGCATAAGATCGTACACGTGCTTGGCTGCGACGGGAAGGCGGCCGAATGAACCGGGGATTCTCTGCGAAATCCTCACCCTACTAGGATGACGCAGGGCGGAAAACCCTTCGAGATTTTCATCCGTTCGGCGGCGATGCCGGATTGCAACGGATGGGCTGTGCCTGCCGGGCGGGATACGGCCCCTTGATAATCCCTTGGGAAGAGGAGACCTCATGCGTAGAGCGTTTTGTTTCGTTTTACTATGCCTGCTGTTCCTCACCTCCCGCGCAGCCGCGCAGGAGGAGGCGTTTGCGTGGACGCTTCGCCTGGGCGGGGATGGCCTTACCCTCCCCAAAGCCATGGCGCTGGCCGCGGACGGCGGTGTGCTGATCGCCGGCGATACGGACAGCCAAGCGGGTGACTTTGGCCCTGGGCATGGCCTGCGGGACGGGTTTGTGCTGCGGCTGGACGGGCGTGGAAGGGTGCTGTGGCGGCAGCGGTATGGCGGCAGCGAGGACGATATGTTTACGCATGTGTTGGCCGCCATGGACGGCGGATGCGTGGCAATGGGGGTTTCCCCTTCGAATGACGGGCACACGCGCTCGCCGCGGGGCCTGACGGACGCGTTCCTTGTGCGCGTCAGCGCGGAGGGAGAAACGCTGTGGACGAAAAACTTGGGCGGCGCGGGCGACGACGAGCTGCTCGACATTGTGGAAACACAGGCGGGCCAGTTCCTCGTCTGCGGCCGCTCCAAGAGCTACAACGGCGACCTTACCGTCAACAACGGCGGCTGGGACGCGTGGGTGGCCTTGCTTTCCCAAGAGAATGGCCGTCCTGTCTGGACGGACAGCCTGGGCGACCGCGGGGACGACATGTTCACAAAGATCATCCCCTCTGGGGACGGGTGGCTGCTCCTTGGCGAGTACGGGGAGGCGCTTCCGGCGGGCGACGACCAGACGCCCGCCTTTGAGGGCAAGCCCTTTGCCATGCTATATGGCGCTGATGGGAAAAGGGCATGGCCGGAGCCCATCATGCTGGGCGGATCGGGCATAAACCGCCTTACGGCCGCCGCGCCGACGGATATAGGCTGGGTGCTGCTGGGCGAGACGGATTCCCGCGCGCCGCTGATGCCCTCCGCGCTGGGCGGCATGGATATCTGGCTTCTGCACCTTCGCCGTGACGGCTCGGTGCAATGGCAGCGCCGCTTTGGCGGCGGCAAGAATGACATGGCCTATTCGCTTACCGCCCTGCCTTCCGGCGGGTATGTTATTTTGGGCACCACCGCCTCTGATGACGGGCATGTTACGGGCGCGCATGGCGCGCGGGACCTGTGGGTCTTGTGCGTATCCGCCAACGGGCAGATGATCTGGCAGCAGACGCTGGGCGGCGGTGAGGATTCCGTGCCGGCAGGCCTTATTGGTACGGCGAGCGGCGGATACCTGGTGGCCGGCGCCACCACCTCGCAGGACGGGGATATCGGCCGGCACGCGTCTGTGCGCACGGGCTTTCTGTCCACGCTCTCCGTAAACGGCAATCTGCTCGCCACAAAGCTGGTGGGCAAAAATGAGGAATGCAAGCTGCTGGATTTGCGCGCGGATCAGACCAGGGCATATTTGATGGGCGCCATCCGCGGTCTGCGGGACGGGGCGTTCGTGGAGGAACTTTTTATCGGGCGGCTGGCCGAGGAATGCTATCCGGCGTGGGAGTAGGGTTGGTATCGCTATGCGAGATGTTTTGCCATAAATAAGCAAGGGGTATCTTGATCCCAAAACAGCGGAAACACCTCAAGCGGCCGAAATCCCAAAGCAAAATAGAACCGCCTTGTTTTCGCATAGCTTTGGCTTTCTCTGGATGCATCCAGCGTCTTCACTGTTATATATTCCGCCTTGGCGTTTTCACATCATCTTTAATACCCTCCCCAGGGCTTGCCTAAAAAATAGCAAACATGCTATAATGCTCTCACAAACGACACTGGGAGGCAAACATGCATCAGAAGGGACGCGTGCCCGACGGCGTTGTCCGCCGCCTGCCCGGCTATTATCGCTATTTGCGCGAGCTGGAAGCGGAGGGCGTAATACGCCTATCCTCACAGACGCTGGGAGAGCGGATGGGCCTGACGCCTTCACAGATACGGCATGATATCAATTACTTTGGCGGGTTCGGCCATCAAGGGTATGGATACCATGTGCCGAACCTGAAGCGGCGCATCGGGCAAATTTTGGGTGTTGACAGGGAGCATTGGCTCGTGATCGTCGGGGCGGGCAATATAGGCAGCGCCGTGGCGTTGTATCCTACCTTCCGAAACGAAGGGTTTCGCATCCAGGCGCTTTTTGATATATCGCGGTCACGAATAGGGAAAAATGTGGGCAACGTCCCAATTCTGCCTGTCGGTGAATTAGAAAATTACCTTGCCGAGCATCCTATTGATATTGTCGTTATCGCCACGCCCGCGGAAAGCGCGCAGGAAATCACGCATATCGCGGCGCGGGCGGGCGTACGCGCCATATGGAACTTCGCGCCGGTGGATTTGGAGACGTCGGGGGAGTTGGAGGTCTTAAACGTACACCTCAGCGACGGCCTCATGGCGCTTTCCTTCCGCCTGCACGAGCGTGAAGTTTTGAGACAAGAATACCCGCAGTGGATCAAGGAGTAGCAGAGCGTGAGTCAATTCCGGAACGGCCAGCGGTCGGGCATGTCCCAAAGAAAGCCTGTGCAAAAGAAAAGGAAGCGTAAATTTCCATGGTGGACACTGCCCATCATCATGGTGTGCCTGTGCGCGCTCGCATGGATGTGGTCGCTTGCGGACGCGCAGCTTAAGGCGTACGACCGGTTTTCTTCCATGCGCGCGGCGATCAGCAAAGACGCGTTCTATGGCCCCGTGTACATTGACGACGTGCCGATGAGCGGGCTGACGCGCGAGGAAGCGCTTGCGCTATTGTCTTTACACCAGCAGGCGCAGGCCAGCGCCTTTGAGGTTACTGTCATGGCGGGGGACGCGCGCTATAGCATTTCCTCCGCCGAGATCCCCATGACTTGGAATACGGAAGAACTTTTGGACAAGGCGTACATGATCGGCCGCATCGGCACGCTGGAAGAGCGCTATCAGCAGGTACAATCCTTGAAAACACCCGTCTACCTAAACAGCGAGCTGCGTTACGATAAGGACATGGTGCGCCGGCATATTGATACCATCGCGAAAGCCTTGGCAAAAGAGGGAAAGGACGTCTCCGTCGTCGCTTTTGACGTAAACACCCGCTCCTTCGGCTTTTCCGACGAGGTGGCGGGCCAGCGGGTAGACGCCGAGAAACTCTACCAGACAGTCATTGAACACCTGGATAACAGGGTGTACGGCGCGGTCATCCCCGTGGAGATAGAGCTTGTATCGCCGAAGATAACCCGGGCCGATCTGGAAAAAAACTATACGCGCATCGCAAGCTTTACGACAAAAACCACGGCGGATGAAAACCGCAACACAAACATCCGCCTGGGAGCGGAAACGGTCAACGGCACGATGATTGCCCCGGGCGCCACCATCTCCTTCAATGATACAACGGGGGAACGCACGCGCGAAAAAGGGTATAAAGAGGCCGGCGCGATTGAAAACGGCCGCACGGTGCAGGAGACGGGCGGCGGCATCTGCCAGGTCGCGACCACGATGTTCAACGCGCTCGTGCGCGCCGGCTGTGAAATTGTCCGCCGCACGCCGCACGCGTGGCCGTCCGATTACGTGCCGCGGGGCGAGGACGCCACCGTGGATTGGCCGCGGCTGGATCTGGTAATGCGCAATCCCTCCGGCACCCCGATGTTCCTCACCGCGTGGTATCAGGACCGGTCCGTGACGGTAGAGGTCTACGGCCTGTCGCTGGGCGATGGCGTTGCCATTGAACTGGAGTCCGAAACAACGTATACCAAAAAGCCGACGGATACCGTCTATACCTATAATCCCAGCCTGCCCGTCGGCACCACGAAGCTTTTGAAAAAGCCGCACACCGGCTATTCGGTGACAACCTACAAGGTTATAAAGCAAAACGGCCAGGTCCTCTCTCGTAAAGAGTTTTATAAAACAGAGTATCAGATGATAAGCGAGGAGTATGAATACAACGATGGATACCCTCCCGCCGGGATTTAGGCAGTTTCTAATCCGCGCCAGACGCGCGACGAGTGCCGTCTGCAGGGCGGAGAGCGGGCCTGCTGAAAGCGCGCCGCGCGATGTGCACTATGAAGAAGACGACGGCTGGCGCTATACCGACTCAAACCTGGGCGGTATGCGGCTGACAGGGCAGGAAATCGTCTGGAAAAATGGGCCGCCCGTGTGGGCGCTTAACTATTGCGGCCGGGTCGTGGGCGATAACTTTTCCGGCGAGTTTCTCGCCAAAGCGTTGCGCCACGTGACGCCGGACGCGCCGTACCGTGGGCCGATTGAATACCAGAAAGGCCCCCTCTTGTATTGCAATATGTTCGCGGGGGATATTGCCTGGTTTTATGGCCGCGAGGAAATGTTTGCCAGCGGCGTAAGCGTGTATGAATGTATTTACCACGGCGGCGCCGTGCGGTAGTATACTATTAAAAAATGAAGCGAAAGGATCCGCATGTCTTTACCTTCTTCACCCGATAAACCAAACAGGCGCCGCATTGTCCTTGCCATACTGACGGGTATGATTATATTGATGGGCCTGCTGCTTTCATCCAACAGCCCGGCGCCGGGCACACCAGAGCCGTCTCTCACCCCTTTACCGGCCTATTTGCCGGCGCTGGAAGTGGATATCGGCATTGCTACGGCCTCCCCAACGCAAGCGGCGGAGCTTATTACCGCGCGCCCGGTTTATACAACCCAAGCACCCACGCAAGCGCCTGCGGCAACGCCCACGGAAGTACCTGCTTCCCTAAAGACCCCCGTGCCTGCGGAAACGCCAACTTTGGCAAAAACCCCCGCGCCTTCGGAAACGCCAGCGCCGGTCAAGACCCCCGCGCCCGCGGAGACGTCGATTATGGACGCGCTTATCCATGACGCGATGAACACAGCGCGCACAGCGCAGTCCCCGCTTCCGGCCGTCACATCATGGGCTACAGCCCCGGTGCCGACGCCAACGCCGCTCTATTCGTACAGCACGGCTGATTTGCACATTGACATCCGAAAACATACCATCAAGAATGTCGTTTACTTTACGGCCGAGATTTGGCTGACGGACGTATCGCAGCTCCGGTCCGCCTTTTCCAGCGACCGGTTCGACAGCGCCAAGGAGACGGTTAAGGATATCGCAAGCCGCAATAACGCGATCTTGGCGATCAACGGCGATTTCGCGACATTCAACAACGGCGGCATCATCATCCGCAACGGCGTCCTCTACCGCTCCAACCGCAGCACGCGGCACCTCTTGATGATCGATCAACACGGGGACTTTATCCCCTATACGGATCCGCCGCAAAACGCGGAAGAGGCGGCGGCCGGTTTTGTGGAGCAGGGCATATGGCAGACGCTTGTGTTCGGGCCGCTGCTAGTACAAAATGGCCAGGCGGTGCCGCTGCCAGAAAAATTTTTCATCTCCACAGGCATGGCGCTGGAGCCGCGCACAGCCGTTGCGCAGATTGGGCCTCTCCATTACCTGTGGATTGTCGTGGACGGGCGTCAGGAAGGGTATTCCAAGGGCGTATCCCTTATAAGGCTTCAGGAGCTGTTTCTTCAATACGGCGCGCAGACCGCGTTTAACCTGGACGGTGGCGGGTCCACTACGCTCTATTATATGGGCAATGTGTTAAACCGCCCGGCCAACGCCGGAAGCAGGCAACGGGATGTGCCTGATATCCTCTATATCGGGCCGTAAGGCATTTCTCTTCCAGCCATTCCTGATAGCGTATGCCCCAAATAAGCCGGCGAGAGGTTTTCGATCGGGAATGGGGTTTATCTACCCTTGCGCACCGGCTGTTGTCGTCTGCGGCTGAGGCCCCGGCACAGGCTTTTTATGCCCGTGATGCCGCCTGCCGCCCCTGCCGCTACCGCTTCCCGAGCGCGCCGCCTTCTCGCGGAAGTATTGCTCCAGCTCCTCATCCGGGGCGTAGACCGTGCGCGTCCACACGAACTCCCCGTCTGATTTGCGCCGCACCCGATAGCGCACGAGATGCTTGCCATGCTCTTTGCAGCCGCCCATCTTCATCCACCGGTCGCCATTCGCGACGCGGCGGGATTCCATCTTCATCATATTGCCGCAGGTAGGGCAGCACACGGGCAGGGCGCTGCAATGTTGTTTGGCCTGCATGCGCGTTTCAAAGCCGCCCTCACTGCCGGCGGAGACGAATTTTTTCTGCAGGAACAGACGGCTTTCATTGCGTTGACGCTTCGGTTTTGACGGCGGCTTTTCCAGATCGCTCATGCCTTTTTCCATGTCCAAGCCGCCGCAAATGCCAACGGTAATATACGCGTCGTCAAGCGCGTCATGGTGGGCGAGCCCGCTGTCGTCCACATCCAGCACCGTCGCCGCCGTGGCCAGCGCCGTCTGCACCCGGTCGCCGCGGACCTGGCGCGCATAGATCATCTGCGCGTCGTACCAGCAGGAGGCATCCAGCTCGCTCATTTTATAATAGGCAAGGTTGTTCTGAAATACGCGCAGGTCGTCCGTGCCCCATGTAATAAACCGCTCCGCGTCCGCGCTCCACTGCGAAAAACGCGCATACGCGACGGGGAAATCATCGCCCTGGTCTATTTCAGCCTGCGTTTTTTGAATGACGCGCGCGACATGCTTGCTCAGCTTACGGCGGCCCTGCAGGCGCACCGCCGCGGTAAAGGTATCGACGACGCGAAACGCGCCGTCCACCTTCACCGCGCCGATCTGGATGATCTCGTGCGGCATGACGATTCCATCCCGCGAAACCGGCGTGCGCACCCACTTGGGGTATTGGTTCCACTCCAGATCCACGACCACGTAGCGCACATCACTTTTTTCGTCGTAGGAGAGAACCGTCAGCGTTGGTCTTTTGACCCATATGCCGCGCAGCGCGTCCCAAATGCGGCGGAAGGGAGAGAGGGCCTGGTTCATACGCTATCATCTACCTCAGCTTTATCATTGTTATAGAAACAATTGGCTCAGGCTATAGCTTATCACACCGCGCCAAATTGTGAAAGTACAAAAAAACGTTAAATCTGAATAAATCAGTGAATTTTAGAAAATAGCGTATATACTATGACACGCTGCCCTTAAATTTTTAATATTATAATTAAATAAAATAATTATAAGGAGACTATGGGATGCTTGAAGGAGGAGAGAAGACCGCTATAGCACCCGGCTGACAACACCGCGCGCCCATGTCCCCATGCGGTTGCCAATGTTTTTCTTCTTGCGCATTTCAACGCCGGCGCTGAGCGCCAATTTCCGGTATTCTATATCCTCGGGGCACATCCGCACCGCGGTGCGGAAACACGCGTGCGCGGCCTCGGCCTCGCCCTTTTTCAGCAGAACGCTGCCCTGCAGGGCAAACCAATCGGCATCGCGCTCCGGCGCTTTGTTTAGTATGCGAAGCGCGCTGTCCAGATGGCCCTGCTCGTACAGTTTTTGCGCCAATTGTTTGGCATCGGGCATAACAATGCGCTTATCCTGGCGTTCCATCGCCTGTCTAAGCGCTTCTTTATAGGCCAAGTTGATACGGACCAGCTCATCCTTTGCGGCGAGCTGCGCCGCGATATCCTGCATGCGGTCGGGATGGCAGCGTTTCACGCAGGCATGGTATGCCGCGCGCACCTGCTCCGCACTCGCATCGCCGGCAATTCCAAGGGTGCTAAACGGGTTTTGCATGCATCCGCCTCCGTAGGCATGAAAATGGTATGTTGCCCATTATAGCACGCCCATGAGGATCTGGCAAGCAATGGAAAAGGCCAAGGCAAAAAAGTAATAAAAGTAATAAAAAAGTAATAAAAGCCCCAAAATCTGACATGCCGTTTCCGCGTATGGCTATAGAATTTGGAAGCTTTCGATAGGGAAATAAAAATAGCGCTTCGGGATGGCTACCCCCGCATGGCCGCCGCGAATTCGCCGCACACCTTTCCAAACAGCCCCAGCACCTCGTCCCGGCCCGTACCGTCCTCGGACGAGAAGGGGATCACTTCCCATGGCTGCACGCGCAGCGAGCGGCAGACGGCGTGCACATAGCGCATCCACTGCCCCCGGCTGATCTTGTCCGCCTTTGTGGCAATGACCGTAAAAGGAATGCCTGTGGCGCGCAAGAATTCATTCATGCCCAGATCCTGGCCCGTGGGCTCATGGCGGATATCCACCAGGTGCAGCACATGCGCAAGCAGCCCGGAATCGGCGAAATACCCTTCCATCATCCGCGACCAGCGCAGTTGCTCCGCCTTGGACACCTTGGCGAAGCCATAGCCCGGCAGATCTACGAGGAAAAAATCGTCGTTGATACGGAATACGTTGAGCATCCTTGTCTTGCCCGGCGTACCGGACACTTTCGCGAGCTTTGACCGCGTGCAAAGGCAGTTGATCATCGACGATTTGCCCACATTGGACTTCCCCGCGACCGCGATCTCCGGCAGGCCAATGCCCTCATAATTCGCATAGCGTGAGAGCGACGTCACGAACGCGGCGCGTTTAATGTCCATCATGCGCCTCCTTTGCGGCGGAAGGCCGCAGGGGCATGGGCGCCCATGGGATGGGTTTGCGCGTCAGCGCAACGGCCAGGACATCGTCCAGATGCTCTATCGGCTCAATGCGCATCTGCGAGCGTGCGGGCCCGGGAATGTCCTCCAGATCCGGCTGGTTGTCCCTGGGCAGCAGGATATCGTCAATGCCCGCGCGGTGCGCGGCCAGCAGCTTCTCTTTAACGCCGCCCACGGGCAGCACGCGCCCGCGCAGCGTGATCTCGCCGGTCATGGCCACATCCTGCCGGACGGGGATGCCTGTCAGCGCGCTGACGAGCGAGCAGGTCAGCGTCACGCCCGCGGAAGGCCCGTCCTTTGGCACCGCGCCCTCGGGTACATGGATGTGCACGTCCACCGCCTTATGGAAATCCGGCGGCAAACCAAATTCCTGCGCCCTGGCGCGGACATAGCTCATGGCGGCGCGCGCGCTTTCCTTCATTACATCGCCAAGCTGGCCGGTCAGCTGCAGCGCGCCGCTGCCGGGCATGATCGTGGTCTCCACGGCGAGCGTATCGCCTCCAAAGTACGTATACGCAAGCCCCCTTGCCACGCCAACCTCAGGCTTCTTATCCAGTTTCTCCCGCCGGAAACGCGCGACCCCAAGCAGATCCTTTAGCGCCTCAAGCTGGATCGTCACGTGCTCCGCCTGTTCCTCAAGGATGCGGGTAACGGATTTTCGCATCAATTTGGCGATGGCGCGCTCAAGCTGGCGCACGCCGGCCTCACGCGTGTATCCCGCGATCACGTGCCGAAGCACCCTGTCCGAGATGCGCACGCTCCCCTTTTTGAGCCCATGCTCCTCCATCTGCTTGGGCAGAAGGTGGCGCTTGGCGATGCGAAGCTTCTCCTCCTCCGTATACCCAGGCAGGCGGATCAGCTCCATACGGTCCAAAAGTGGCGCGGGAATATCATCGGCGTTGTTCGCGGTGGTTAAAAACAGCACCTTTGATAAGTCAAAGGGCAGTTCCAGATAATGGTCGCGGAAGGCCGCGTTCTGTTCCGCGTCCAGCACCTCGAGCATAGCGGCAGCCGGGTCTCCGTGGAAGTCCCGACTCATCTTATCAACCTCGTCAAAGAGAAATACCGGGTTCATCGTGCCCGCCTGCTTGATGGCGTAGAGGATACCGCCAGGGATGGCGCCGATGTACGTGCGGCGGTGCCCGCGTATCTCCGCCTCATCCCGCACGCCGCCCAACGACATCTGCGCGAACTTGCGGTCCAGCGAGCGGGCTACGGATTTTGCGATGGACGTCTTGCCAACGCCCGGCGGGCCGACAAGGCAAAGGATCGGGCCCTTCAGGCTGCCCTTCATGCGGCTGACGGCTAAATGCTCCAAAATGCGCTCTTTGACCTTTTCAAGCCCGTCGTGATCCTCATCAAGGATGCGCCTAGCGCGCTTCAGATCAAGCTTGTCGCTGGTATATTGGCCCCACGGCAGGTCCAGAATCCACTCCACATAGGTTCGGCTCACGCCAATCTCCGGCGAGCCGGACGACATGCGCGAGAGACGGTTCAGCTCCCGCTCGACCTTCTCGCGCGCCTCGCCGTTCAGCGGCGTTTTCGCGAGACGCTCTCGAAGATCGTCCACGTCGTTCGCTTCGCGATCCCCAAGCTCAGTCTGAATGGCTTTAATCTGCTCGCGCAAAAAATAATCCTTTTGGTTTTTCTCAATCTGCGTGCGGACGCGCTGCTGCACCTGCTTTTCAATGGAGGTCAGCTCCGACTCGCGCGCGAGGATGCCGCAAAGCGTTTCCAGACGCTCGCTTACGTCCCGCAGTTCCAGAATCTGCTGCCGGTCGTCAATACGGGTGAGCACGTTCGCGGCGATCACGTCGGCGAGCTGCGCCGGGTTGTCCACACCCAGCACGGAGGAAATCGTCTCGTTGGCGATACGGCCGCTGGACTTTGCGTACTCCTCAAAAAAGTTATGGGTTGTGCGCACCAGCGCGGCAAGCTCCAGCTCCCCGGCGCGCGATACGTCCCACATGGGCGCGACATCGGCGATCAGGCACGGCTCCTCGGCCAAAATGGAGATGAGGCGCGCGCGCCGGATGCCCTCCACCAGCACGCGGATGTTGTCCCCAGGCAGCTTGAGCACCTGTTTAACGCGAGAGATGGTGCCCACGGCAAACATATCTTCCTGATGCGGGTCATCATCGCCAGCGTCGTGCTGGGCCACAAGGAACACGCGCTGGTCCTCTACCAGCGCACGCTCCAGCCCCATTAGGGAACGCTTGCGGCCTACGTCAAAATGCAGCACCATATGGGGAAACACCATCAGCCCGCGCAGCGGCAGCACGGGCAAGCGTTCGATTGTTTTCTTTCTGGCCATGGTCTACTCCTCCTGTAGCGCCCTATGCGTATTTACATTATACAGGGTTATGCGGATAAGTAAAGGGATTGGATAACGCAGCGCGCGGCGAGATGACACGCAAGCTATCGCCCGCTGAAACGGGAGACCATATTATGGCTTCTCCGTCCCCATCGCTACCAGCCGCCGCACAGATCCGCGCACGGCCGACGTCTGCGCGTCCGTCTCGTCCGTCAGCATCCATGACAGCACCTCTTCAAGCGTCTCCACCGCCACAACATCAATGCCCATGCTCGCGAAGCGCTCCAGCCAGTTGGCCTTTGGCACCAGCACGCGGGATAGCCCGGCGCGCTTGGCGGCCTCAATCTTTGAAGGCACGCCGCCTACGGGGTGCACCACGCCCCGCACGCCAACCTCGCCCGTGAGCGCCGCCCTGCCGTCCACGCGCTGGCCCGTCAGTGCCGAGCAGGCGACCGCGGCCATTGCCACGCCCGCGGAAGGCCCGTCCACCGGGTTGCCACCGGGAAAATTGATGTGCAGGTCATACTCATCCACAGGGTATCCCATGCCGCGAAGCAGCGTGAGCACATTCTCCGCGGACGCGCGCGCCATGCTCTTGCGGCGCACACGGTGGCCGTCCGGCCCCATCTCCTCCTCCTCCACAATGCCTGTCACCGTCACGCGGCCCCGGCCAGGCATGGCAACCGCCTCAATATCCATAACCGCGCCCTGGTGGGATCCATAGACGGCCAAGCCGTGTACGCGGCCTACCGTGGAGGCTGTGTTCACGTTTTGCTCTGGCTTGGCCGCGTAATGGCCGCTTTCCACCACCCACTCCACGTCCTCACACGTAATCTCACGGCGGTTATCCAGCTGGGCGACGCCCGCCGCCATCTGCACGATGTTCACCGCGTCGCGCCCGCAGGAAGCGTATCGGCCGATCATCGCGGCCTCCTGCAGCTCCATCTGAAAGCCTGTACGGTTCGCGGCGTCCCCGGCGATGGCGCCGACCTCGTCCGGCTCCAGCGCGCGGAAATAGATTTCCATGCAGCGGGAGCGAAGGGCGGGCGGCAGGGATTCCGGGCCGCGCGTCGTCGCGCCGACGAGCCGGAAGTCCGCCGGCATGCCATTTTTGAAAATCTCATGAATGTGGCGCGGCACATGGTGATCCTCGGGATTATAATACGCGGATTCAAACCGCACCTTGCGATCCTCCAGCACCTTGAGCAGCTTGTTCATCTGGATGGGGTGCAATTCCCCAATCTCATCGAGAAACAGCACGCCGCCATGCGCGCGCGTGACCGCGCCCGGTTTGGGCTGCGGCACACCGTTGACGCCCAGCTGCCCCGCGCCCTGGTAGATGGGATCATGCACGCTGCCCAGCAGCGGGTCCGCGATGGCGCGCTCGTCAAAGCGGACGCAGGTGGCGTCCATTTCAATAAACGGCGCGTCCGCCCGAAACGGCGTGCCGGGCGTGTGCTTTGCCGCCTCCAGCACCAGGCGCGCCGCGCACGTCTTGCCGATGCCCGGCGGGCCGTAGATGATCACATGCTGAGGATTCGGCCCGCAGAGAATGGCCTTGAGCGCGCGGATGCCCTCCTCCTGGCCGATGATATCCTCAAACCGCGTCGGCCGCACGCGTTCCGCGAGCGGTTCGGACAGGCGGATGGCGTTGAGCTTCATGAGCTTGTCCATCTCGCGCCCGCCGCGGTGACTGCCCGTGGGCTGCACCTGTCTTTCCTTTCGGAGCTGTTTGTAGAAATATACACCCATCACGCAGGTGACCAGAAGCTGAATAAAGGTTAGCACATAATACATGAAATCCCTCCTCACGAACCGTGCCACCGCACAGCGCGGTGCCTATAGGATGGGATTTTTTTAGAGGGATGATGCAGTGAAACGCTGTAAAATTATGAAAAATGAAATGATAGCATGGACAAGCGATAGCGCCAGGGTCAAGTTTACAATGATATTCCCTTACGCGGGGTACAGGTGGCAGCGCACCCTGGCGTCCCTCCCCGCTTTCTTACCAGCGGAGGCTGGCGGACAACGTCCTCCAGCCTCCGCCCTTTTTTACACCGCGTCCGGCTTAACCTTCAGCGCGTCCGCCTTCATTCCGGTCGCTTGCTTGCGCCTTCTCGTGGGCGAGACGTCCAAAATCAGCTCCGGCGGCTTTTCGCCGCGCACCGTTTCCGCGGTCACAATGCACTTGCGCACATCGTCGCGGATGGGGAGCTCGAACATGATATCCAGCAGAATGCCTTCGATGATGGCCCGAAGGCCGCGCGCGCCGCTTTTGCGCTCAATGGCCTGCTTCGCGATCGTTTTGAGAGATTCCGCGTCAAACTCCAGCTCCACCCCGTCCAGCTCCATGAGCTTCGTATATTGTTTGATCAGCGCGTTGCGCGGCTCGGTCAGGATCTTCACCAGCGCTTCCTCATCCAGCTTATCAAGCGTAACGATAATGGGCAGGCGGCCCACAAATTCCGGGATCAGGCCGAACTTGAGCATGTCTTCGGGCCGGATCTGGCGCAGAATCTCACCGATATCCTTATCGTTTTCGCCGCGTACCTCCGCGCCAAAGCCCAGCGTCTTTTTGCCAACGCGGCTCTCGATAATCTTATTGATGCCGTCGAACGCGCCGCCGCAAATGAACAGGATGTTCGTCGTGTCGATCTGGATGAACTCCTGATGCGGGTGCTTTCGCCCACCCTGCGGCGGCACACTGGCCACCGTGCCTTCCAGAATCTTCAGCAGCGCCTGCTGCACGCCCTCGCCGCTGACATCGCGGGTGATCGATGGGTTTTCACTCTTTCTGGCGATCTTGTCGATTTCGTCGATATAGATGATGCCGCGCTGCGCGGCCTGCACGTCATAGTCCGCGTTCTGGATCAGGCGAAGCAGGATGTTTTCAACGTCCTCGCCCACATAGCCCGCCTCGGTAAGGCTGGTTGCGTCCGCAATCGCGAAGGGGACGTTGAGAATTTTTGCCAGCGACTGCGCCAGAAAAGTTTTCCCGCAGCCCGTGGGCCCGAGCATAACGATGTTGGATTTTTGCAGCTCCACATCGCTGGAGGCCGTCTGCGGCGCGTTGATACGCTTATAGTGATTGTAAACCGCCACCGAAAGCGAGCGCTTGGCCGCCTCCTGGCCGATTACATACTGATCCAGCACAGCCTTGATTTCCGTTGGCTTGGGAACCGCGCCCGGCTCAAACTCGCGCCGCTCGCCCAAATCTTCCGCGATGATCTCGTGGCAAAGCATCACGCATTCATTGCAAATATAGACATTGGGACCCGCCACCAATTTGTGAACCTGCTCCTGCCGTTTGCCGCAGAAGGCGCATTTGACCATCCTGTCGGTCTCTTTGTTATTAGCCATATTTACCTCATGTCCAGCCTCTCGCTATGCCCGAGGCCTAAAAATCTCGTCAATGATACCGTATGCCAAAGCCTCCTCCGCGGACATAAAATAGTCGCGCTCCACATCTCGCTCGACGCGCTCCAAAGGCTGACCGGTCATGCCGCTCATCAGCTCGTTCATCTTTTTCTTTGTTTTCATAATCCACTCCGCGTGGATGGCGACGTCCGTCGCCTGGCCGCGCGCCCCGCCGGACGGCTGGTGGATCATGACCTCAGCGTTGGGAAGCGCGAGGCGCTTGCCCTTTTCGCCCGCCATCAGCAGGAAGGCGCCCATGGACGCGGCCATGCCGATGCAAACGGTGCGGATCTTGGATTTCACGTAGTTCATCGTGTCAAAAATAGCCATGCCGGAGGTGATGGAGCCGCCGGGGCTATTGATATAGACGGAAATTTCCGCTTCGGGATTTTCCATCTCCAAAAACAAAAGCTGGGCGACGACGGCGTTGGCCACGTCGTCGTTAATTTCGCCGCCAAGGAACACGATCCTGTCCTTAAGCAGGCGGGAATAGATATCATAGGAGCGTTCACCGCGGTTCGTCTGTTCGACAACATAGGGAATCAGGTTCATGTTCTCCCTCCTTTAACGGAATTTATAGTCCCCCCCACCGAACCCCTTCCCGGGGATTGTCAAGGAATCGCGGCCCCCCTGATTCCAATTCAGCAGAATTTCAGGGGACAGTTCACGCGTTTGCCTTCAGGAACGAAAGCGTGGCGATCATCGCGGCGTCCTCCGCGATATATTCCTTCTGCCGGTCGGTCAAGCTCTTGCGGAACTCTTCCAATTCCTTGCCGGTTTGCTCGGCATACCTGGCGGTTACCGCGTCAATATCCTTTTCGGCCGGCTGAATACCCTCGGCTTTGCGGATCGCCTCCAGCACCAGTTCACCCTTCACGCGCTTTTCGGCTTCCTCTCGGTACTGGCCGCGCAGGTCTTCTTCCGTCTGGCCAGAATACTTAAGAAAGTCCTCCATGCCGATGCGCTGGTATGCCATGCGCATGGCCATATCGCTGACCATTTTATCAATCTGCCGCTCCACCATGGATGGCGGCACATCAACGACGGCATTTTCTACAGCGGCCTCCAACAGCGCGATTTCAAAAGCCGCGTCCACGCGGCGCGTGGCTTCCGCCTGAAGCTTTGCCTTAATATCGGCCTTGTATTCCTCAAAGGTGTCAAACTCGGAGACATCCTTGGCAAATTCATCATCCAGCTCCGGCAGCTCGCGCGTTCGAATCGCGTTCACCTTTACGTGGAACACGGCGTCTTTGCCGGCAAGCTCCTCCGCGTGATATTCCTTTGGGAAAGTGACAGAAATGTCCTTTTCCTCGCCGATGCCCATGCCGACTATTTTTTCCTCAAACCCCGGGATGAATTGGCCCGAGCCGATGGTGAGCGTCTGATTCTGTGCCGCGCCGCCTTCAAAGGCAACGCCGTCCACCGTGCCCGCGTAGTCCAGCGTTACGATATCGTCGTCCCGCACGGGGCGGTTTTCGACTTCCTGCTCCCTCGCGTTGCGCTGGCGGACGCGGCCCACTTCCTGATCTACGGCCTCGTCGTCCACGGTATCGTCTTCACGCTCAACATTCAAATTTTTATATTCGCCCAGCGTGACTTCAGGCCGGACGTAAACTTCCGCCAGCACGGCCAAGCCGTCCTGGCTCGAAATGGTTTCAATGCTGATATCCGGCTGCCCGACAACCTGAATATCGTTCTCTTTGACGGCCTCTTCATACATATTGGGAAATACCGCGTCAAAGGCTTCCTCATAAAAAACGCTCTCGCCGTACATTCTTTCAATCAGCTTGCGGGGCGCTTTGCCCTTGCGGAAACCGGGCACGTTCATTCTGCCGCGGATTTTCAGGTACGCCTTTTGCAAAGCTTCCTCAAATGCCGGGGCATCAAGCTCCATGCGGAGCTTTATTTTGTTTGTTGAAACCTTTTCCATAGTGGACTTCATGCGTTTTCCTCCCGTGTTTCTTTAAACGAATGGCAAAAAGCGCCATTTCTCATCTTATCATAGATATTCAGGCTTTGCAACCTTATCGCGCCTTCTCTTATCATATGTTTTTTACCGAAAAAAATTTTTCTTTTATTCTCCAGCTCACATGTACGCTATGCCATTTCATCCGGTAATTAACAGCGTATTTTTTTCGTGGCGCGGCACAATAGCGTTGATAACGGAATAAGGAGGTGAAAACAATGGCGAACAACAGCAACGTACCGGAGGCCCGCGCCGCGCTGGACACCATGAAGTTCGAGATCGCGCGTGAGCTGGGGATTAACCTCAAGCAGGGCTACAATGGCGATCTTACGTCCCGTGAGAACGGCTACGTCGGCGGGTACATGGTGAAGCGTCTGATCGAACAGGCGGAGCGCCAGATGGCCGGCAAGTAATCCCACCATTTGATCCTTAGAAGAAAGGAGGACAATGCAATGTTCACGCCTAACACACAGCCTGGTTCCACCAATACGCAGAACCAGCAGGGTCAGACCTCCAGCTCCAATTCCAGCACCCACGTCGTGCCGGAGGCGAAGAATGCTTTGAACAACATGAAGCATGAAATCGCCGGAGAACTGGGGATCAACCTCAAGCAGGGCTACAACGGCGATTTGACCTCGCGTCAGGCCGGCTACATCGGCGGCTACATGGTCAAGCGCATGATTGAGCAGCAGGAGCGGAGCATGAGCGGCCAACAGTTCTAAGGAACCGGCAGCTGATCATACCTCTCTTACAATGGCTGAAAATCCTCGAAAAATACATGGGCGCGCGCAGATTCATTGCAGCCTGCGCGCACCCATTATTTTTTCATGGTATCATGTATCATGCGATTCATAGGGGCGATCCGCCTTTGTATCTTGCGGCTTCGCAACCGGAGGTTGACAAAAAACCAAGCGCGGCTGGTGGCTTGGCAACCTTGGCCCCTGCTATGATGGCATTGATTTTTAGAAAGGGGGACCCATCATGAACATCGCGGACAGAATACAAAACTTGCGCAAAGCAAAAGGTATTTCCCAAGAAGAACTTGCGGATAAGGTTGGAGTATCCCGCCAGGCCGTATCAAAATGGGAGAGTGAGCAGAGCGTTCCCGACATTGACAAGATTATCGTCATGAGCGACTACTTTGACGTCACGACGGATTACCTGCTCAAGGGGATAGAAACTGAAAAGCAGGCGGACGCAAAGGCCGTCAACGCAAGCATATTTGTCATTGTCGCTACTGTTTTGAATTTTATCGGCTTGATCCTTTCCTGCGCGGTATGGTATGAAAAGCAGGCCGCTACGGCGCTTGTCATCGGGCTGGTTTTTATGGCGTTGGGCTGCATGGTCTTTGCCATTGGCCTGGCCAGTTCCACACGAAATGTGAACAAAGCAAAACGAACGTTTTGGACGATTAACATTTGGCTTTTATCCTTTATTCCCCTTTCCGTCGTCTACAACACCCTGTTTTCATACGGCTTCAGCCCTTATCCGCTGCTTTCATTCTCTCGGCTGGGACTTGTGGCACTTGCGGTTTTTTGGATGGTGTATACGGCGATCTGCACGGGCGTGGTTCTCATACAAGTTAGGCGTGAAAGGCAATCCAATGAATAGGCCGGCGCCCGGCATCTATCGGCACTATAGAATGACCCGGACGAGCGCCTCGCGCCCGCCGGACAGCGTGGGCGCCGCCTATGCCGTGAGCGCGCGTTAGCCTGCCGCGACAACATCGTTGCCGTATATCAACACCATGGCAGTGCCGGCTTACGGACCGGCGCCGCCATGGGATTGATTTCCCTCTCCCGCTCCGTTGGGCGAACTTGGATCGGCTGAATCATCCTCGCGATAATCCCGCTGGCCTTGCTGCCTATGCCGGCCGCCGTTTCGATGCTGCCGCCGGATTTGGTTTCTGATCGCGCCGATTCCACAATGGGTATAATCGTCAATGTTAGCTTCCGGGGCAAGTGCTTGAAGTTCCAAAAAAGCGAGGTACTTTCCGATGGACATATGATGGCTATGCGCGCTCTTCACGGCCGCTTCGCCGGCGCTGTTACAATGAACCCGAATGCCAGGGTATATGTCTATAAGGGATTGAACGCGGGAAGTGAGACAATCAATCATTGCCGTATCGCCAGCTTTTGAATAAACGGTAAAATCCAAACAATCGCCGCTTTCAAGATAAGGCCGCAAGGCGTCGCTTTTTAATAACGTGTCGATTGCCCGCGTATAGGAAAATCCTTTTACCTCCTCAGCTTGTAAAAGCATGGCCGCGTCTTCATGATAGGAAGTCACGGAGATAACCCTCCCAAAACGGTTTACCGACAGTTCAAGGCTCGGGTTCACGTCCACGCTGATGAGCGACGTCTCGGTACAATAAAGCCCATATCCCCCGAACGCGGCAAGCACCAAAACAATAAAGCAAGCGGCGGCATAACATACCTCAAACCCGCGGACGTTGTTTCGCAGCGAGACGACATCGCCTTTTTGCCATCCCGCTTTTGCTTTGACTTCCATAAATTCCCCGCCGTTTTTCATCACAACGGCCACATTGCCTTTGACTTCCAAAACGATTCCGGTTTTCATTGCCTGTCGCCTCCTTCCGGCAGAAACGCCTGAATTTCCGGATAATCCCCGGACAATATCACGGCAATGGCTACAATATACTGCCGGTGCTTTTCCAGCGTCTTTTCAGACAGCTTAAAACGCTCCGCAAGTTCCGCCTTGGGTATCCGGCGAGTTCGGAGGAATTGTTCCTTCATGGCAACGTCGGAAACTATTTCCCTCGCGATCATCGCGCACTGATTCCTGGATCGTTTTTGCTTGGGACCCATGCCAGCCAAACTGCTAAACGTAATATTAAACGCCGCCAAACCCGACGCGAGCAACTCAATCTCTTCTGACAATGACGATCGCTTCTGTTCTTTCTCATATTCCCCCTTTGCCCTGGCCATTTCATCGGGATTTTCCGTTTCCATGTTTTTATCCATACCAAGCGGCACTACCTTTGCGTGATACCGGGCGAGCTTCTTGCCTTCGTCGATCAGCCTGTTTCGTATACACGCCGCGGCAAAGGGTAAAAAACCTCCCGCATTTTCATCGTATTGCCGGACACAGTTCATAAAAACGGACATGGCGCTGCTCAGCCTGTCATCAAATTCCATTTGAAAAACCGGAGTTTTTGAAACTTCTTTTTTAATAAAAGGCATATAATCGCCGATCAGCCGGTCCAATTCGGCATTGTCTGTTTTCGCCTTTTTGAGGCGTGGCCATAAATCGTCCATTCCAAATCCTCTCACTATGTAGTATACGGCAAAGCCTCTCCAATACATAGGGAAAAATTTTTTCATCAGCCCCTATGATATAAAGCGGGCCATCCGTACTTCTATACATGATTTCAATTCGAAAGGACGATTGCCATGAAAAAAATCATAGCCCTCGCGTTCGCGCTGATACTGGTTATGTCGGTATCAATTACGGCATCCGCGGCGGGTGAAAACAGGGGCGGCAGGGCCGCTGCCGCCTGGAACGGTTCGGGAATTTCCAATGGGAAGATTGCCAGCGTTTCTTCGCGGCACAGGAAGCCGACGCAAAGGCGCGGCCGGAGGCCGCGTCAAGCGGCCAGCGACGCGGCGGGGCGGAAAAAGATCCGGCCGGTCGCTAAAATGCACGCCTGTCAGAACGCCGGCCGCCATAGGCGCCATCGCGCCGGATTGGCCATTGCCTCACCGTGAATTGGGAAATCCGACGTGTTTTCCTTCAGCCAACACCTTGACTTTATCTCGTTTTCATCGTATACTCAATACAGGCCAAGGCTGACTTGGGCTGGCGGCATAACGTTTTCTGTGGTACAAAGCGGCCGTCAACGAAATGCATGAAAGGAGGGGTTGCTTCGATGCGAATGAAAATCAACCTGGATACGCAAAGCGCTGTTCTGGAGTTTTGCAAAATCGTCAGCAACCTTGATGGCGAGGTGCGCATAGTCGGTGTGGATGGCGGCCAGCAGGTTTCCGTCAACGCAAAATCGCTGCTCGGCCTCTTGTATAGCCAGACATGGAACGACATATGGTGCGAGTCGGAGAAGGATATCTATTCGCACATCTCCAAGTTCGCCGCGAGTTAAGCGTACCCGGGGCGATGGGCGGCGGCATGGCCAAAAAGGCTATGCCGCCGTTTCGTTTTGCACAGCATCACCGGAGAATACACCTCATGCCTCATGCCTTTGGCAAGTGTAGCGGAATAAGTTTCGTGGATGCAACCGCTCAAGCTCATCCCACCGCGGCAGCCTCCGGCGCCGGCGACGCCTCACCCTCGCCCGGCGCCGCGGGTTCAATAGGAGGAACCGCCGGCGCGACGGGTCGCGCCGCCCCAGCCGCCGTGCCCGCGCTGATCGCCGCCCGGTTATCATAAGCGTTCCGAATCGCCGCAAGAATATTCCCATGCGCGTCATTCAAACTCATCGTAGCGCTTGTCGTCACGTCCGCCAGCATGGTTTTCTCCTGCTCCGAGAGCTTGTCGTACTTGGCTTTGTCCGCCGCGTCCTCATCGCTTGCCTTCAGCGGACGGCCATTGCGGTCGGAGCAATATTTCTTGAACCAATCATCGATTTCATCCACGGTCTTGCCAACAAACACGCGCTGGAAGGCGTCCATCTGCTGCGCCCAGGTGCCGGCGGTCATGACGTAGTTCGCGCCGCGCGCCCGCTTGGTCGTCCAATCCGCGACTTCTTTTAAGAAGGCGTCGTCATTGACCGTAACGCCGGCCTGGCCGGGGAAGCCGGTGAACGTGGGCGCGGTACCCTCATGCCCGGGCGAAACTACCTCCAATTGGTCTATATGAACGTCCACGATACGGCCCTGGCCATCAAAGAGCGCGGAAGCGCATACCACGTTGAAGCTGTAGACATCCGTGCCCGGGCCGACGCGGCCCGACGGGCTGATGCCAAAGCCCATGTCCGTGGGCGTGGCGGCGGAGGCCGCGGGCGCGCCGGAGGCCGTGCCCAGCGCGTTGTTGACAGCGTCAATGATCGCCTTGCTGGTGAGCGTCGCGCCGGATACCACGTCAACGCCTTCGGTGCCGTTCTTGGCCAGAATCTCCTGCGGGATCCGCTCCAGCGCCTTGCCGGCGACGCTTTCCGTCTCGTTATGGCTGGTAACCTCAACGCCTACGAGATCTTCCCCATTCTTGCGGACGGTGACCATGAGCTCCCCGCCGTAACCATTGGCCTTGCCCGTGAGCTCCTCGGCGCGGGCGCAAGCGGTCAGGATCACCAGCAGGCATAGCGCCAGTGGGATAAGTTTTTTCATGTGCGATTCCTCCATTTCACTTTGTTCATAAATAAAGTAGCTTCTGGCAACCAGTATGCCCGTTGCGCGTATTCTTTATGAATAGTTTGGAAATGGAGAAGTGGGCGGTGCGGAACGAATTTTTCGTTGTTTTGGGCTATACCTCCGCGGTACCCGCGGCCTTCCTGAGCGCCTCCAGCCCCACCGCGCCCTCAATTTGATACACAACCTCACCCTTTACAATATGCAAATGAAGCGTATCGCCGCTCTTCATAAAGACAGCCTGGCTGCCCGCCATCATCCATTCCTGATCCATTGCCGTAATGAAACCCTTGGCGGACAGCACCCGAAGGCAGCGCGCGGGCGTCAGGCTGGATACTTCCACCACCGCGCCGTCCGCGTTTGTATAGCGCAACCGTACCTCACGCACCGAAACGCCAACGCTTTTGGGCACCGTGTCCTGCACCACGGCCTTTTGCAGCATCCATTCCCTTCCGCCAAGCTTCAGAATAGGCGCGTTGAAATAATACTCGGCCTGGTAGAGGGTATCCGCCGTAAATTCGAGCGGCGACTGGGGAAGTTTTGCGAGCGGCGCGGCCGTTAGGCTTATTTCCGCCGCCATATCCGGCGTCTTCGTATCGCCCATGATCACCATCAGATAAAAAATCACCCCGCAAACAAGCAGCAAAACCGCTTGAACCAATCCGCGCAGCACGCGGCGCAGAAGCTGCAAAGAAACATCCCCTTTCTTTCATTTTATCAAAGACGCCGTGTCCGCCACGGCCTCTACCGCATCAAACGTCTCAGCCGCCGGCTTCCGTCCCGGCAGGATAAGGTTTTCGCCGGGGAAAAGGTTACTATGGTATGTATGAACAGGCGTGCGCTCTTCTATCCATCCGGTTTATAACACAACCCTTTGCAGCGCCCTGCGCACCGCGCCCTTGCCCCCCATCATCTCCCCAAAGTACGCCCGTACCTTGTCCGCAAGCCCTGCTTTCACTAAATCCGCGCCAAACAATGTCACGTCAGACAGCAGATCGTCCGTAAGCCCGCCCGCCACGCGCGTCCGTACCTCGTCCGCGCGCGGGTCAGGGCTTGGCGTAAACGCGTTTCCCCCGTCGTCCACGCCCGTCAAATAGCGCAGCCAGGCCGCGAACACAAACGGCACACAACACAGCGTTTGCCTATTTTTTGTCGCGGCGAGCGTCCACCCAAACCGGATAGGCAGCTTCTGCGACGTGTCCGCCGCGATGCGCTGCGGCGTGTCCGGCAGGAAGTGATTGGGCAGGCGGCTCGTGAGCACCTCGTCAAGAAACGCCTTGGGGGATAGGACACCCGGGTCCTCCGCCACAGGCAGGCTCTCTTCATAGCCCAGCTTTTCCACAAAGCGGCGCACATCCTCATCCTTCATTTCCGTTGAAATTTTTGTAAAGCCAAGAAGGCAGCCCAGCACCGCCAGCGCCGTGTGCAGGGGGTTCAAACACGTGCCAACCTTCATCTTCTCCACTTTGTCCACAGTTTCCCTGTCTGTAAACAAAATGCCCGCCATTTCCAGTGCCGGCCGGCCGGCCGGGAACGCATCTTCCACCACCAGATACTCCGCCTGCTCGGCGTTGACAAACGCGGCGGTCACGGTTCCCTTTGCGGTGCGCACGATATCCATATCCTCAACGCCCATGCCGCGAAGCGTCTCCGCGATCTTTGCGTCCGGATGCGGCGTGATCTTGTCAATCATCGTGCTGGGGAAAGCCACGCTTTCCTTCAAATAAAGCAAAAAATCTTCGGGAGCCTTACCGTCCCGCACCATTGCTTCCGCGACGGGCAGCAAGGCCTGCCAAAACTTCTCGCCATTGCGGCTGCAATTGTCCATGCTCACCATGGCGAGCGGCGCGGCGCAAGCAAAAAATCGCTGACGCAGCAACCGGCAAAGCAGTCCCATCAGCGGGTTTTGCGGCGTATACGCCTTTTCGGTCACGGTGAGGCTGACCATCTGCAGCGAGGCCTTCGCGAACACCTCTTCCATATACCGAACGCCCTGATCATCCGCCTTGACCGCGCGGGCTATGCTGGCCAGCACGCGCTTATCCACTTGCCCGTCCGGCCGAAGTACGGCCAGCAGGCTCAGGCCGTCATACGGCTCGTACACGCGGTCGATGATTTCTCCGTCGTACGCCTCGCACGCGATAATGCCGCGGTCATACGCGCCCGCGTCCAGCACGCGCTGCAGCGCCGCGCACAAAAAAGCCCGAAAGATATTGCCCGCGCCAAAATGTACCCAGGCGGGCGATTCCTCTGTGCGCCGCCTCATCAACGCTATGTCAAACCGCGGAAGCGCGATGCCCGCCGCCTCCCACCAGGCGCGATTCTTGATGTCCGCAGCAGTAAGCTTCATTCGCACTCCTTCTATCTTCATTATTATAGGTGAAACGCCTCTTCAGAGGATATCGTTCCTTCTTTTACCCGGTACGCGGCTTCATATACCGCGCCGCCCAGGTCGCTCATATGCGTGCAGGTGATCAGGGTCTGCACGTCCCGCATGCGCCGAAGAAGCATTTTGCGCCGGTTCACGTCCAATTCGCTCATCACGTCGTCGAGGAGCAGGACAGGGCTTTCCCCAATGACCTCCCGCATTACATCCAGCTCCGCCAGCTTCAGGGACAGAGCCGCGGTCCGCTGCTGCCCTTGGGAAGCGAAGGCGCGCGTGTCATGGCCGCAAAGCGTCATGCGCAAATCATCCCGGTGCGGGCCATGGCTCGTCGTGCCTCTTCTTACATCCTCTTTGCGCGCGGCGCGCAGCATGTGTAACAACTCCTCCGCGTTTTCCGCGCCGCTTTCATAGGCAAGCGTTAAAATCTCCCGCCCGCCCGACAGCATGGCATGCGTTTCCCTCGCCGCCTCTTTTAGCGTCTTCACATGGCGCGCGCGGCGTGTGATAACCTCCCCGCCCGCTTCCGCGAGCAAAGCATCCCACTCGTCAAGCGTTGAAGAAAGGGAACCGGAAGGGTTTGCCATCAAACTTTTCAGCAGCCCATTGCGTTGGTTTAGGGCGCGTATATACCGCTGCAGCGCATAGAAATAGCCAGGCGACAGCTGTGATATTGCCATATCTAAAAAACGCCTGCGCCCCTCCGGCCCCTCCTTCACCAGGCGAAGATCCTCTGGGGAAAAGAGCACCGCGTTTACATGACCCATCAATTCACCAAGGCGCGCCGCAGGCGAGCCATTGATCTTGATGACTTTTTTGCGTTTATCCTGCGGAATGATCCGTACCGTCACGTCATGCACGCCGTCAAGACGCTCCGCCGTAATGGCCACCTGCGCGAACCTGTCCCCCCAGCGAACCAACTCCTGATCCCTCGCCGTCCGGCCCGACCGCCCAACACAGCACAGGTAAATCGCCTCAATCAGATTTGTCTTACCCTGCGCGTTCTCCCCATGCAGCACCGTTATGCCTGACGCGGGCGCAAACGCCGCCTGCGCATAGTTACGAAACCCCGCGAGGCGCATCTCCCGTATGATCATTTAAGCGGAAAACACGCGCACAGGGAGCGCCAAATATATAAACTTATCCCCAAAGGTTGGACATAGCACGCACGGGCTTACGTTGGAATTGAACTTCAGTATAATGTTTTCATCCTCAATCGCGCGCAGCGTATCCGTGATGTAGCGCACATTAAAGGCAATATCCAGTTCCCTGCCCTCAAACTCAATGGAAATCTCCTCGCGCACGTCGCCAAGTTCCGCGTTGGACGTAATGAGCAGCGTGCCTTCCTCCATATGCAGTTTGACCAGGTTATTCTTGCCCTCGCGCGCCATAAGGGAAGCGCGGTCCAGCGCCTCTTCCATATCTTTTTTCGATACGATAATGCGCGTCTTCCATTCGCCTGGTAAAATCTGTTTGTAACGAATAAATTCGCCGTCCAGCAGCCTTGCGATGACGCGCGTCGTGCCCATGTCCGCCATTAAATGCGACTTTCCCCATACCAGCGATACCATCGCGTCCGTATCCGAAAGGATTCTGGCGATTTCGTTGAGCACCTTGCCCGGCACCACAACGCTCAGCGCCGGCAGTTCCTGCCCAAAGCTCTCCTTGCGCAACGCCATCCTAAAACCGTCCAACGCCACAATGGACATATCCCCTCCCTCCGCCTCCAGCAAACAACCTGTAAGGATGGGGCGCGTTTCATCCGTGGCAATGGCAAAGGTCGAGCGCTGGATCATCTCGCGAAGGTTCGCTTGCGGCATGACAATGGTTTGAGATTCTCCCACCTCAGGCAGCGCCGGAAATTCCTCGGCGGGAAGTCCCGCCAGTTTGGTTCTGGAACCCGCGCATTTAATCGAAGCCGCGTTTTGCTCGTTGACGGAAACCTCCATCTGCCCTTCCGGAAGCTTGCGTACGATTTCCGCAAGCAGCTTGCCGGGCATCACCACGCTGCCTTCCTCGGTAACATGCGCCGCCACATGCGTTTCAATCCCAAGCGCCAGATCCGTGCAGGTAAGCCTGATGCCTTCTTCACATGAAACCAGCAGGACCCCTTCCATGATCTGTGTCGTTGACCGCGCGGCAATCGCCCTTGTCACGATGTTCAACGCGGAGACTAAATCGGCGACCAGACAAGTAAAGCGCATGTGTTCATCCTCCTTGCAGACGAAGTTATAGTAAGAGTAGCCGTAGTAGTAGGGCTGTTCAAAACCTTGAAAACTTCAGAAAAAGGGTTTTGACGTATGTTTTTCCTGTGCGTTTCTCGGGCATAACAAGGAATAAAGGCAACCTTTTAAATCAGCATAGAATTCGCTAAGAAAATCATAATTCCTGCAAACGGTAAAGTTCCGCGCTGTTTACAATTCTATGGAATTGGGTATATAATAACGAAAAAGGAAAAGCGGTAGGGGGATGTATCATGGCGAACGTGGACAAATCCATGACCATACGACAGGTGCTGGAGGTTAACCGCGGGACGGCGCAAATTATGATGGGCTTTGGCATGCATTGTTTGGGGTGCCCGCACGCGAGCATGGAGACGCTGGAAGAGGCGGGCGTCACGCACGGTATCGATGTAGAGGAAATGGTACGGCAGATCAATGTGTTTTTGGAAGGGAAACAGGCGTAGGCTGTGGAAAAAAGAAAGGAAGGATGAAAAAAGAAGGAAGTTATCCACAAAAACAAGAGTTTTGTGAATAACTCTGTGGATAAACGTGGATAACTTTTTTGGTTCTTTTTTTCCAATTCATTTTTTCCTCCGCGCCAACGCTTTTGCGGCAGGTTTGCATCCACAAGGAAAAGTTCACATTGTCCACAAAGCTTATCGGGTAGTAAAGAAAAAAAAAGTAAAAAAAATTTTGAGAGATGGGATGAAAAAGGAAATGTGCCGCGTTTATATGGATGAAGTTCAAAAGCGCGCCAAAAGGATCCCCTCCCTTGCGGTGCATGGCCGCCCCCTGTGCGCAGGGGGTTTTTTATTTTTTTGTGGTACACTCGTCAAACTCATAAAAAAAGCAAAGGGTGATTCGATTTGATTACATCTGCTTCCATGGGAAACCTTCCGTGCGGCACGGAGGTAAGGGCGTTTACCCTTCAAAACGCGTCCGGCGCTTCTATGAAGGTTTCCTCGCTGGGCGGTTGCCTGCTGTCCATCGTTGTGCCCGATCAAAAAGGCCGTCTCTCCGACGTTACGCTGGGATATCCCGCGCTGGAAACCTTGGCGCAGGCAGGCGGGTACATGGGTTTTCTCATCGGCCGCTTTGGCAACCGCATCGGAGGCGCGCAATTTGAACTAAACGGCAAAACGTATGCCCTGGCGAAAAATGACGGAGAAAACCATCTTCACGGCGGGCTTAAAGGGTTTGATAAGCGCGTATGGGGCGCGGAAATCAAGGGAGATACCCTTGCGCTTACCCTGCGCAGCCCGGACGGGGAAGAAGGATACCCCGGCACGCTGGATGTTACCGTTACCTATTCCTTTTCTGACGAAAACACGCTGGGCATTCGCTACGAAGCGGTTTGCGATCAGGACACCGTTCTTAACCTGACAAACCATGTGTATTTTAACCTGTCCGGTCCAGACTGCCAGACGCTGGACAGCCATGAGATCCTGATCAACGCGGATGCTTTTACCGAGGTATCCAGCCCCGCGTGCATTCCCACGGGCAGGCTTGCCCCCGTGGAAGGGACGCCGCTGGACCTGCGCGCGTTCCGCAACATTGGGGAAGGGCTTGCCCTTGAAGAGCGGGATACGCAGATGCGGTATGGCGGAGGATATGATCATAATTTTGTCCTGCGCGGCTGGGATCAGACGCTTCGCCAAGCGGCAATCGTGCGCGACAAAGCCACGGGCCGCCGCCTGGAGACATGGACGGATCAGCCCGGCGTTCAGTTCTATTCGGGCAATTTCATCAAAGACGACAGGCCGGGCAAGTGCGGGCCGCCATACCGCAGGCGCCAGGGCTTTTGCCTGGAAACGCAGCACTACCCCGATAGCGTTCATCATCAAAACTTTCCCACTTGCGTGCTGAGAAAAGGAGAAAAGTATGAGACGGTGACGGAGTATCGGTTTTCGGCGGAAGCGTTCTAACGTGTGCGTGATAATACCACCACTGGAAGGTGAAACCGGTTATTCAGCCGAAATTGCAAACTGTGGTTCCCTAACCCGCGGCTGACGACCATTTGGGAACCCGCGACAGCATACAGCCCGCTGGTATAGCGCGGGAACAGCCCCTGCCCGGGGGCAAAAACACCGCCTAGCAGCGGCAGGCGGAACTGCCCGCCGTGCGCGTGCCCCGCGACAATCAGCGCGGGGAACAGTTCCGCGTACTGCCCCGCGATCTGCGGCTGATGCATCAGCAGAAAGGTGGGAATACGGTCGTCTTTCCCCGCGCGGCCCGGCTGAAGGGCCTCGCGCATGCTGACACGCTGCGGGTTTTGCGCCTGTCTTTCGCGCTGTACGCCCTTTCGGAAGGCGTAGGGATCGGTGAGCCCCGTGACGCGCACGGGGCTCTGGCGAATCGATAGCATGCGCGTTTCATTTTCCAGCAGGATGACGCCCGTCTCCGCGTACATCGCGCGCAGGGCCGGGGTGCGGCGCGCGCCGCAGTCGTTGTTGCCAAGGACCGCGGCGCAAGGCGCAATGCGCGAAAGGTGGGCGAAAAACGGCGCGAGCGCCGGGACGCTTTGCGTGCCGCTGTCGATCGTATCGCCCGCGATAAGGACGCAATCCGGCTTCACGCGCCTCACCGCGTCCAGCATATGGTAATGGATTCGCTTGACGCGAGGCATGTGCAAGTCCGCCAGCACGGCAAAACGCGCGCCGACGAGCCGCTCGGACAGCATGGGGAGCGCCACATGAATCTCTTCCACATCCAACATTGAAACGTTCATTTCTTTATTTTTTCACGCCTCTCTCGTAACCCTTGGGGATCATCAGGGGGAGGACGTTCCTAGCCCCCATTCTCCCGTGAAAATCCTTGAATTTTTACGGAGTGTCACCGCGCAAAATGGCATGGAGCGCTACGTCCACATAAGCGCCCTTGTTGTACAGCCGGCCGCGAAGCACGCCTTCCTTGCGCATGCCCGCTTTTTCCATCACGCGGCCGGAGGCGGGGTTGCTCGTTTCATACTGCGCCTCAATGCGGTTGAGACGCATCTCCTCAAAGCCAAAGCGGATCACCTCGCGCAGGGCTTCGGTCATCAGCCCCTGGTTCCAATACGCGCGCGAGAGCGAATACCCTATCTCGGCGGAGTTATTTTCCCTGTTCCACCACATGAACCCAATCGTGCCAATCAGACGGCCCGTGGCGGTCAGCTCAATGCCCCAGCTGGAAGGGTCGCTCTGGCGGTATTGCCTGAGAATGTAGCGAATGTATGCCCGGGAATCATGTATGGTCCGGTGCGTATCCCATAATACATGGCGGCTCACCTCAGGGTCACGGCTGTAGGCGAAGATATCCTGCGCGTCCGCCATGGTTATCCTGCGAAGCAGCAGGCGCTTTGTCGAAAGGGTCGGCAGGCGTGTAAAAAGTCCCTCGTAAAACAGGTTCAAAGCGTTGCCACACGTCCTTTCTGACGCTATCTCACGTCTGCGACTGCCGCCCGTCCGGCAGCACATATTCCGTCAGCCTTGGCTTGCTGTTATGTTCCGACACGCCCGCGACGAGCGCCCACACGCCCAAGCCGATAAGCAGTGTCAGGAGGAGGAGGAACGAGATATAGGCCTTTTTCATAGACGGTCTCCCCTCAAGCATAGTAGTAGACGCGTTAGACGCATTGATGGGATGCCCAACCATACTACTTCAAATTCAACCCTTCTATCGCGTTTTCCTGCAAGATTCTGCGCTTTTCGTCAGGAAGCAGCGCGCCCCAGCCCGGGTATTCGGGCGCGGCGCTTTCAAAGGCAAGGCCAAAGGCGATGGTATCGCCCGTGTTGCGCACCGCGCCGTCTTCAAAGCGTATGGCCGCTAAGGCAAGGCGGACGAGAGGTTCCAGCGGCGCTTGATCTGACACGCATATTGCGTAGTCGCAAACATCCAGCGTTTGCGCGAAGCGCTCGGCGGTCACCCGCAGCAGCAGCGCGCAGGGATGGGTGGGCACCGCGGCCCTGATCGTGCCCAGCATCGCGTTTTCCGGCACGCTGTCATACCGAACCTGCGTCATGACACGTCCGTCCGGCTCGTATAGGCACGCGCGTACGGTGATAGGGCCCGGCGCCGCTTCCTCGCACAGCAGGAACAGCTCCGCCTCAAACAGCGCGCCATAGGAAAAGCTCATGCTGGTCAGGCGCGCGCATGCGTGCAGGGGCCGCAGCGCGCTTTCAAGTGCCCGACAGGCGGGCCGTGGCGCGTCTCCGTCCAGCAGCGCGCCGCTATAGAGCGATACCGGCCACGTAAGCGCCTTCCCCACAAAGATGCCCGCCGCCTTTGCCACGCGTGCCCGCTCCGCCGCCTGCCGAAGGGTTTCGGCCTGAAGAAACCGCAGAAACCGCACGGCAAACCGCGGGTCTGCACACTCCGCGCCGGTCCATTCGCGCAGGGTGTTACGATCAGGCGCCCCCTCGGCGTTGTGCTTCCATAGGGGCGTATCCGGAGGCCAGTAACGCAATACGCCGGAGATGCCTTCCGGATCCCGCGAAAGCGCCGCGCACGCTACGGCGCATAAATTTCCATCCGTCACGGGCGCCCCGGCGAAAAGGCTTTCCGGCCCCCATACGGCGGGCGCGTGCCCGATAAGCGGATGCGCGCCGTCTTGCGCTTCCGCCAACGCCTGTAATACCCCGGCGCTCGCTTCATTTTCCAGTCCGTAGCCAACCAGCGACGGCCGGTGGCGCACGTGCCGAAGAACCGAAAGCGCCTCCCCGGCATCTGCCGGCAGCATAGGCAACAGCCAAAACCCTTCGCGGTCCAGCGTTTCGTAAAACGCGTCCGTTTGAAGGCCATACACCCGGAGGCAGTTGACCCGCGCCGTGCGAAGCCGCGCGAGCGCGGGGATGAGGGCGTCCTCTGGCAGTGGCGGCGCCTGGGGGGCGGACCAATCCGCGCCGACGAGGAATGGCCGCCGGCCAGTCCGCTCGTCCGCAAATCCGGTACGCAGCACGCGGTTGTCGCAAACCGTGCCGGCGCGCGTCACCGTCAGCCGGAGCAGTACAGGCTTGTTCGGCACGCCAACGCTCCACCGGCAGGGTACCGGTAAGATCATCTCGTGCCTGAGCGTGGTGCGCGCGGCATGAAGCTGCTCCGTCGCTTCCTGTATGCCGAGCGTCTCCTCGCCCCATAGGGCGGCGTAGCGAAATGTATACCGCCCCGGCACGTACGGCAGCACCGTGGGTTTCAGCGCGATCGTGCCATACCCGTCGCAGCCGAGGGGTTGCGCGTGCAAGTCGCATATTTTCAGCTGGCTTACGCCGCGCAGACAAAGTTCCCCGTCAATCCCCGCGCGCGCCTGGGGTGGCTGACCACAGGGCGGCTCGGGGTCGAACGCCAGCGCGAGCTCGCAGGCATCCCGCCCAGCCGCCTGCGCGGTGATCTCCGTCTCCCAGTCTCCGGCCGCAAATCGCGCCGTCGGCAGCCCGTCCACGCGCAGCCATCCGCGGCCGCGCACGCCCGAGGCGTGGAGAAAAACGCGCTCGGCCTTCAGATGAGCAAGGGAAACATGCCCCACAAGCGACCAGGACCGCAGGGAGATCCATTCGTTCGCGCGGCTGTTTACCCCTATGCCCGGGTTCACCGCCAGGCCGGAGGCTAAGAGGATGTCCAAAAGACGGCCGGGGAGCGCCGCGGGAAAAGTATACCCGGCGCCTTGCCATGTCAGGTCGGTCAGCGTAAAAGGCATAGTACCTCCGCGGCGGATCTTGTTCCGCGTGACTGGCTATAATTCCGTTTTTTTCGACAAAAAAAGGAGGGACATACGTCCCTCCTTTGGTTACGCCTCATCCTTTGGGCCGGTGTTCTGCGCGCCGCTGTTCTCTGGCGGCCTGCGCCGCCTTCTTGGCGTGGGCGTCGTGGGGTCTTCGTGGTCCGGTTCAACGGGCGGAGGCGCCACGGGCATGATGGGGCGCTGTGCTGCCGCGGGTGCTTGCGGAGGCCGCGCATAGGGGTTTTGCGGCGCGGGGACAACAGGCTTTGCCGTCTCTCCCGCCGGCGCGGCGGGCGTTTCGGGCGGCTTTGCGGCTGTGCCGTTCACGGGCTTTCCATCCACCTGCGCGCGCGGCAGGGGAGAGGTAACGTCCTGTATCTGTACGCCCGGCTGCCGCGGGGCAGCCTGCCCCTGCGGACGCATGTAGGGATTGGCGGCGGGCTTGGCCTGCGTTTCCTGTTTGGCTTGCGCGCCTGCTACCCCCGGCTTGGCCTGTGCCGCCGGCGCTCCCGGCTTTGCCGGCGCGCCGGGCGGTGTGGTCGGCGGAACGGGCCTGCGCACGGCGGGCTTCGCCCCGTTTTCACCTTGCTGTGCCTGCGCCCTGCGTTTTTCGTCTGCCAGGCGCTTTGCCTGCACCTGGGATTGCTTGCGCCGCGCCTTATTATAGACGGAGTACCCGTACAACCCGCCCGCGACAATCACCAGCAGCACCACCAGCGCCAACAGCAGGCCGGGCGGGGAGAAGCCGCTGTTTTCCGTGGGGAAGGCCGGGGCAGGCGGAAGAAGCGTCGCGTCCGGGTCCGATGTCGGCAGCAGGTCGCCGAACAACTCGCCAGGGGGGGG
>JGI20171J29575_12612762_pt1 | contig 34303 bp, 27 predicted proteins | sample TergutNc150P4_FD_29575 | JGI IMG/M metagenome (IMG submission 29575)
TGATATGAATGCCCTACGGGCAAAATTTATGCTGTAATACCTTAAGTTTATGATATTGGCTCTGACCCATAGATGTATCACGCGGTCTGGCGAGGGCGGCAGTCCCTACATCGAACGCAGAAATTTTGCGTGTGGATAAAAAATTTTTTACTTACAGTTCAGTGAAGCAAAATCCCGGTAATCCTGAAAATTTTGTGGAAATCGCGGTTCAAGACTATCCACGTTTATTCTTCGATTTTTTCTCTATTTTCTTTTTTATCTCTTCATAGGTCAAACCCTGTTCCAGAAGTCCCAGAACATACTTTTGACCTTCTTCTTTGCCTTTTTCAATGCCTCTTTCCATACCTTCTTCGCGGGCACCTGCAATAGCGTCTTTTAATGAGTATTCAATCGTCAGCATCTTTATTACCTCCTGCGCATTCTTCTTAAAATAATCTGCCAATATATCTTTTTTTATACAATATTTTACTGCTAATCTTATTGCTTCTTCAAGCGGTTTCTTTTTCTCGTACTCTCTTACCTTTGCAATAAAAGTTACATAGCTTTTCAGATAGTATATTATTTTTCACCGACAAAAATATTAACTAATTATCTAATTCCAAAAATTCTCTTTAAGTCTATACATCCCGGATTTATTGGCAGTTCTATTTTTTTTCTCCCAAGATGCGACGAGTAATAGATTGCATGAATAATTTCAAGAGCCTTGTATCCGTCATCAATGCCTGATATATTAGTAACAGATTTACACTTGAGCATAGATGCTGCCGATTTGTACAGTTCGGTAAAGCAGTTTTTCTGATTTACGGCAGGGAATTTTGTTTCATGGAGGTCGTTAAATCCCGTGTAGAGTTTAGATTTTTTTTTCATAAAGAGTCTGTTGTATCCGTTACCGATTAAAATTTTACCCTCAGTACCCCATATCTCAAGCTCAAATTGAAAATACTTTCTCCCTCCGCCTGCTTCTAAGAAAATATCTACCCCGTCTTTACTCTGTAACCATGCCGATGCCGAATCTTCAAAGCCGTAACTTCTTGTGTATCGTTTAAATTCTCCCTGAACAGCAGCTATATCCCCAAAGAAAAAACGGATAATGTCCACAAGATGAGTTCCGTCATGAAGCAGAGGTCCGCCGCCTTCTTCAATATATGATTTCCCTCTATATGGTCCGGTGAGCATTCTTGCATTGACTGTCTTTATATCGCCGATTGTTCCTCGGTCTATCATATCCTTAACTTTATTATATCTGGCGTCAAATCGTCTTTCATGATTGACAATAATTGAGCAGTTATTTTTTTTTGATTCGGATATAATTTTTTTTGTTAATGTAAGCGATGAAGCTGCAGGTTTTTCCAATACAATTATTTTTACGCCGCGGTCTATTGCCTGAAGCGCTATATCTCCATGAGTATTTGTCCATGTTGAGATTACTAATAAATCGGGAGTTCTGTTTTTTAGAAGAGTTTTATAATCGGTAAACAGTCCGCTGTCCCGTATATTGGCTTTTAGTCCGAATTTTTTTAATCTATCCCTGTTTATATCGCACGCTGATGTGAATTTTAAACCTGCAGAAGATGCCCCTCCAAAGTGGGTACAGGGTTTATTCCTTAATTTATCATTTTCAAGAATAAAACCTATTCTGCCGCATCCGATAAGTGATATTTCCTTTGCCATATTATATACTTTAAGTAATTATTACCATCCAATCATAATCAATATTATAAATACTAAAAGTACAAATATTAAAAACATAATCATAATAACGACGCTTTTACTTATACCGCCTTTTTTATTTGAAGACGAACTGTTTTTTGCTGATGATAATTTTTTGGTTTCTTTGAGTGAAGTATCTGCTTCAGGGTCATATAATTTAAGCTTAATCAATTTTTCATCTTCCAAACAGAGTCCATAAACTCCGGGCATTATCTCTGCAAGGATTTCAATGGGATTATCTTTATTTGATGATGATTTTATATCAATCACTTTAGCAGGTATTGGTTTTATAATTTGATTTTCATCTCGCAGCTTATTAAGTTCTATATAATAGTTCTCTTTATTTGATGCGGGTATAATTTTAACCATTATTCTGTCGCCTACGCGCAGTTCATAAATAGGTTTCCCGTTTAGAGGCGCTAAAACAGGTTTAATTTTTAAAATTACATGACTATCATCCTTTTTTTCATCTTGGGTTTCTTCTTCCCGCTTTTGCGGTTTTGATCTGTTTTCTCTAATATTTTGAAGCTCCTGCTGTGATATTTCTTGAATAAGAGTCTCTAATGTCAAGTTTTTGTCGTGGAATATACGGTTTAGTATATCGTATATTATGACGTCCATTTGATCATAGTTATAATTATATACGCTTTCATAGAGTCGAGACATGGCTTTTTCATCTTCCGGAAGTCTATTAAAGGCGTCGGATATAGATGCGGTTATGCTGTTGATAAAATTCCCTTTCCACTTGCGATCTACTATATATTCCTCAAATTTATTCCATGGAGTGCTTGGATCTAAATCATATATATCAGAGTAAGAGGTGACAATTACCTGCTGATTATCAATCCTTTTCATAGCATTAAAAGTCAGCAAAAAAAGACCGTACTGATTTATTACATTGGACTTAAATCTTCCTTTTACTATGAGGACATTAGCTTCAGACTGTTTGGATAATTCGGATTCCATAATATATACCGTAAAAAGTTATTTGTAATAATATTATGTAAATTCTTATGTTGTTTAATAATGTCAATATAAAAACAGAGTAAAGATTGAACTTCTAACATAAATTACATATTTAAATTATATGTTTTTATATAGATATATATCTTTAATTTTTGATTTACAATAAAAAGAGTTTATATTAGCTTATTATGGTCGATATATAATACAGGTATTCATATTTATGACAAGATGCTGCAATAAAGAGTATTTTATATCAAGGGGATAAGAAGTAATGAAGATCAGAAAATATTTATTACCATTAGCAATTATACTGATTTTTGGTTTTACAGATTCTTTTGCAGGTATTGACCAAACCTACGTTGAAAAAATTTTAAAAGAGAACAGGATGTTTATTGATTTTATTGATATATGTGTCACTAATTTTAATGCTGAGAAAAGAAATGTTCTTTTTACTATTTATCAGAAACATTTTAATGCAGAGATAGCCTATTTACAGGCTAATTATAAGAGGGCATTTGATGAAGTCTATAGCTCTCAGAAAGATATGTCTGCGCTGTATGAGTCGATATTGGCAGAACATTATCTTGAAGATTCAAAGAATGTTTTGGAAAAATTTGCCTCTGATATTATTAAAGCAAAAAATAATTCTGCAAAACACTATCTTACTCTCGGATATCGCGATAGAGCCCTTGCAAGAAATTTATATGTATCAGGCGAAGCGGCTTATCCTAAGCTCTATTCTTATAAAATATATAAGTATATGGAGGCTATAGATTTTGCAAGAAGGGCTAAAAGATATGCCTTTATATCGCTATATTCAAGTCAGGATGGAAAGACAAAACTAAAGATTTATAATCAGATGTTTAAGACAGAAAATGAAAAGGGCGGAAATTTCTTTAAAAGATTTGTAGATAAAGATGAAAAAGGTTATATCGCCGAGATGAATAAAACATATGAAGAGCATGAAAGCGAAACTCAAGGTCAATCAACTGACAGCAAAACTTCATCTGCAGATAATAAAGATAATGATGCGTCAAATATAGCTCCATTTGAAAAAAAAGCAGAGAAGAGTTCTAAATTTAGAAAGGAGCAGAGGGTCGCTAACTATCTTCTTCATGAGGAGTTTGAGAAAGCTGAAACTATCATTAGAACTTATGTAGATAACTATAATTTTAAGTTGATAATGGCTACGCTGAATGTTTTAGGCGAAAATGCTCATTCCGGAGAAAGCAATACCTCAGATACGGTGACGGATTATAAGCAGTATATCAATCACCATAATGACAATTATCATATTTTAAATGAAAAATCGGTACTTGAGAGTGTTGCAGGTAATGCTAAAATAATTGATGATGTGAAAAAAGATAATAAGATTGATGATCAACAAAAGATTGAAGGTAACAATACATCAGCCGATTAAAACTTGAATATATATTTGGGAATTGTTTTATGTTTCGGTAATATAAGACATCGTAGGGGCTGCATCCTGCTGCCCGTATAATGTTTTTAGAATGTTTCGGTAATATCATACAGGATAGCGGAAAAACAGGAAAACAGAGAATGAAGAAAATTTTTTATTATGTTTTTAAAATTTTTACCTATTTTTTTATTTTAATGATATTTCTTGATATTATCTATTGGTATTTTTATTGAAATTTTATCTTTTACCTTTTACATTATATTCCCAAAGCTCAACGAGTTTATCAAACTCTCTATCTGCAGGTTTATCTTCATAGGCTTCATTTCTTCTTTTGATAAGATAATATACTGTTGAATCTTCCAAAAAAAATTTTTCGCCGATCTCATTTAATTTTTTAATCATATATACTATATTGTATGCATTGAAATTTCCAAGAATTTCGGTTGATGCAACAGTAGGTTCATATTTGAACAAAAGTTCTGTAAAGTATAAAGCGTTTTTCCAAGATTCGTTAATTCCGGCTAACCCGGCTTTCATGTATATGCTTAATTTTTCATATAATTCCATATTATTGTAATATGAGTCATAAATATTCTTAATATATTGCGGGAAATTATTCTGGATCTCTATTAAATCAATAGGTTCATCTTGAGATTTGAAAAAGTCAAAAATTTCACGGCTCGTCTCATTCTTTGGCTCAACATCAATAAGTTCAATTTTCATATCTTTTATTATTGTCTTAACAATGCCGGATTTTTTTAGATATATTTCTATTTCAACCGGTTCAACGTAGTAGTGTTTTTCTTTTTCATTCATTATTAAATCTTTTTTTATAGCTTTCTAATATTTTAATCTGCTGCTTCATAAATGAATATTTCTCTGCTTCAATTATGAGCGTCTTTATTTTATCCTTATTTTTTGATTTATCGATCTCATCAATTATTTTGTAGAAGTCCGCATTCATTTTTTCAAGCTTAGCGCGGGCAAGATCCCATAATGTGTCGCCTTTCTGTACGGTAACCTTCTCTCCATCAAGCATAATAAATATATTTGAAGGATATATCCAATGTGGATTTTTGTTTTTCAGACTATAATCATGACTTATTTCAGAATAACCGTTCTTAACTGCAACCTTGTTTGAGTAGTGATAGATGTCGGATTCGCTGATTTCTACTTTATGTTTTTGCAGAATTTCTTTCTCGGCATCATTTACTCTTTTTACGGTAAAGGTCTTGTTTGTGCTCTCCATATTGTTGAGATTTGAATCGGCGATATTACTTTGTGAATTAGACTTTGAGTCAGAGCCTGAGATATTACTTTGTGAATTAGACTTTGAGTCAGAGCTTGTGATATTACTTTGTGAATTAGACTTTGAGTCAGAGCTTGTGATATTACTTTGTGAATTAGACTTTGAGTCAGAGCCTGAGATATTATTTTGCGTATCAGACTTTGAATCTAAGCCTGCGATACTGCCTTGCGTACCTGACTTTGAATCTGAACCTGCGATATTACTTTGTGTATCGGAATCCGTATTAAAATATCTGTTTTTCAAAAAAGGATATATTGCAAACAGGAGGATTAATATTAAAACAGCAGCTATAATTATTTTTTTATTATTAATTATCTTTACTATGGTGCGTTTATTTTTTTTGTTAAGTTCGTCATCTGTTAAAAGTTTATTACTTTTAACAGATTTACTATCATGGGACAGTTCATTATATTTTAATAGTTTGCTGCCGTCATTGAGTTTATCATCATTGTATTTAGTATTACCGGTAAGTTTACTGCTTTTATTGAGTTCATTATCCTTGTTTTCTCCATATTCATTAAACTCATCTCTGTCTGTTCTGTTATCGCTGAGAAATCCGGCGCTTTCGTGATCTCTATTTTTTCTGTTAAATAAATTGAATTTAAGATTTTTAAAAATGCTGCTGTTAGCTGTGCGTTCTTTATCCTCATTTATATCAGAATTTTCATCTAAGAAAAAGTCATTGCTATATATCTCTCTAAGCGTGGATATTTCATTTTTAAGAAGTGATATCTCTGTCTTCATTTTATCAAATGACGGGTAATTTTCTATCTCCTTATAAAATATTTTTAGCAGCCTGTTTAATCTTTCTCTGTCTTCAATTATCCTCTTTATAGTAACTTTTTGTTCATGGCTGATTGTTTTATCATTAATGACATCTTCATCAAAAATATCTGAAAATTTTTCATTGTAATTATTTTGAACAGGCTTAATAATAACAGAGCAAACGTTGTCATATAAAGCAATGATGATTTTTATTGCGGACCTTAATTCTTTATCAGGATTAAAAGGGATTTTTTTATAAAAATTCTGATAAATATTTTTAAGAGCTGTGTATTTTTTTCTATCAGTTGTATGATCGATAAATGTCTTTAAAAGATTTAAAATATTATAAACAGCCAAAGAGCTGTTATTTTCTAATCGGGCATTAATTAAATCTCTTATATTTTCTTCGTCGAAATTTTCTAAAGCGTATTTAATTTCATCTAACTCTGTAAATTCTTTTAACAGTTCATTAAAGGTATTGAATTTTTTCAGTTCATATTGAACGCCGTTTTTTAAGATTATTTTTTCAGCTTCGTTTATTTTTCTTAAATTAGGATTTCCGTCATCTATAAGTAAAAACGGTTTTACGGTTGATTTAAACAGCAGTACCGACTCTTCATATGCAGTATATGTTATTAGAACCATATCCGATTTATCTTTCAAAATTTTTTCAACATCTATTGAAGATTTTATAAATGATACTGAAATTTCATTAGCCGAGTTAGCAGATTGACCAAATGACGCTTTTATGTTCGGAGAGTCAAAATATGAATTAACTTTTAAACCTTCCGAAGTGTTTAGGTGAAGGTTTGTAAATCTTTCATCATTTATAGTTGTATTTTTAAATATTTTTTTTATTAGCTCAATCTGTTCGGCTTTATCCGAATATAACTTTATCTTCCCATTGCGGTTGTTTTTAAATTTCATGAAGTTAGAAGTATTTATCAAATTATCTGACGGGAGGAGCAACTCCCTTATATAACTTGGGTTTATTTGGAGCGTGGAAAAATCATTAAAACAGTTACGAGGGAATTGATAAGAGGTGAATGTTCCCTTCTGATAAAAAATCGGGTTATCATCCAGAATTATAAAACCGGATCCTTTATATCTGTCGGTGTTTTTTGAGTTTATTGATATTTTGTTAAGTATGTCAGCGCAGCTTAGATTATCGCTGCTTATTGAGTTTAGATCAAAAATATTTTCCTTCCCATGATTAATCTTAATGTTTCCATCGCTATAGAAAATTCCAATGAATTGATTCCTGTAGGAGATGTTTTTCTGATGAGGTAATGCGGGTATATCTTTTTCAATCTTAACTAAAGAGGCATTTGTAAGATCAAGTCCGAAAATCTTTTGGTAGTCAAGAAATCTTTTGAGTACGGATTCTCCTCCTATATACCTGTTGGACTCAAGATTTCTTACATCTATATTAAACTGTTCATATGAAGGATTGCCTATAATTTTATCAGATACAATAATATTTTCTACTAATGGTATTATCTCAACAGGAAGGTCATACCATGTCCCGATTCTTATAAAGGGTTTTTCATCATTGAGGGATTCTCCTGTAAATATTATGAAACATTCAGTATCAACAATAAATAATCTGTCCGAGTTGGTTTTGATAATATCTGTAATTTGCATAATCTCACCGTTTTTATGATTTTAAACAATATAATCATTGATTATTTTCTAATGACAATACATATAGTTACTGTGATTTAATTATGTAATATTTCTTATATATGACATAATGTCAAGAATTTCTACTCTAACTTGAGAATATAGTAGAAATATATAAATTTTTTATTCAACTTGAACAATTTATATCTATACAAAAATAAAGTTGCAATAATAATTTTGATCTGTTAATTAAACCTTAAAGCATTTTAGCCGATATTAGCAATAAGGAAGAATATAGAATAATGAATAGATTGACCGGATATCTTCTGACTCTTTATAGCCGCTTCCCAAGGATAAGATTATTTATCTTGATGGTCTTTCTTTTTGTAATTTTTAGCATAATTAGCGCTGTGATGGTATCTAAAGATGTAAATACCGAACCTGTAGGCTGGGACAGGGTAAAAATGATTTCACCTTCAGGTGTAATAGCAAAGAATGTAAATATTGATCGAAAGGGTAATTTAATTGCGGCAGTTTTTGAAGGAACGTCCGGCGGCAGTTCAAAGATATATATATCCCTTTCATTTGACGGCGGAAATAATTTTATAGATTCCATTAAATTGGCAGAGTTTAAATCCCAAATAAATAATAATCCCAGAGTAGCTATCTCAAATAAGGGGAAGATATATGTCACATGGTATATTTTATCCGATGATGAATCAACCAGCCAAATATATTGTATCTCTTCAGAGGATATGGGTTTAAATTGGAGTAAACCTGCTATAATAACTTTTGGTATGCAGTTGGAGATGCTCCCGCAGCCTTTATTTGATGACAGAGGAATCTTGCATATATTTTTTACATCATATAGAGACAATGTTTTTAATCTTTTTCATGCAGTTAGAGATGATAATAATATTTTCAATAAACCTGATCAGATTTTAAGATTTATGGGAAATATGAAAGGATCATTTTTTCCGGCAATAAAAAGTATTAAAAATAATATAATTGTAGTGTGCCAAGGGAAAGAGTCAAACTATGCAGATCACATTTTTTTTACATCATCCGACGATTATGGCAGAAGCTGGGGTGGGATGCACAAGATCACTTCCGGGCGATCGAATAATCAGTCACCGGCAATAGATATATATGATGATACGATATATCTTGTCTATATGAACAATAATGATAAGAACTGGGGCATCGATATGCTCAGGGGATATAATCTTGGGAGACGTTGGGATACAGAGCCAATAAAAATATCTACAACTCATGTTAATTGTTACTCACCCAATATAGTTTTATCATCCGGCAGTGAACTTTTTATATCATGGCATGATCTTCGCGAGGGAGGAAGTAAAATTTTTTACAGAAAATATTCCATTGCGGGGAAAGAACTTCTTCCTGAGGTCAAACTCTCTGTAAAGCAGCAACAAGCTAAAAAACCAATATGTATAAATACAGGTACAAGATTACTGGCGCTTTGGGAAGAGGGGGATAAGATCGTAGGAAATTCTTCAGATAACTATGTGGCAGTTCCAACAGTATATTCCTCTTCTCATCAGGAAGATAGCTGGAGCAGAGAAAATACAGCGCTTATAAAATGGACAAAGCCTTATGACGAATCAGGAATAGCCGGATATGCAACTATGATAGACAAAAGTCCCTATACCGATCCTGTTATTCAGAATCAACCAGCCGATGCATCAAGTATGTATATTAGCGCGCTTGATGACGGGATTACATATTTTCATATAAGGGCTATAGACGGCTCCGGAAATTTGAGCCGTACAATTCATTATAGACTTCAGGTGAGTTCTAATCCTCTATCTATGCCTGTTGTTATATCTCCAACACATCCGGAGAATGGAAAATCCGATCTGAATGATGCCGTATTTAGGTGGGCAATAAATGATTCTCGCAGGCTTAAGGGATTTCTATATAGCTTTTCAAAGGATGTAGCATATAAACCTGAAAAGTTTATAAAAGACTTTGAGATTAAGTTTGATAATCTTGAAAAAGGCGTTTATTTTTTTAACATTGCATCGGTTAGTACAACAAATCAAATAAGCAGAGTTACAACATATTGTTTTATTGTGTCTGAAGGCGTAATCGATCAAGACTATCTAAGCAGAATAGCTAATACCGATTATAAATTCGGCAATATGTCAAGAGATACGCGAAACACAAGAGAAGTAGTATATCATTATCCGTCATTAGAGATAAATCTTCCATTCGGCAATTCGGGGAGATATAGAGGCGACAGTTTTACTGCATTGATTAAACCTTTAAATATTCCTGCCGGTAATGTAAGCGGATATTCCGTAATTGTAGATAATAATAAAAAGGTTCCCACTGATAAAGTAAATCTTATGTCTGAGATTTTGAACATTTCCAGCCTAAGCAGAGGGGATTATACCATTGGAGCCAAATGCAGGTATTTTAGAATTATTAATAATAAGAAAGTATATTTTTGGACAGCGCCTGTTTATAAGAGTTTTACAATAGCTCCGTTTAATGCAGGTTCGCCTGTTGATGAAATCTATGGGACAATGGATAAAAAATTTAATGACTCGCCGTACGTTTTTTCTTTAATTGTATTTTTATTTTCAATGATTGTTATTTACATAGGCTATAGAGCTAAAATCAACTTTTACATGAAACTGATTAATTATAAGCTAAAGTTCTATTTTGCTAATGATTTTGATTCTTAATTTAAACCCCTCCATGAAAAAATAATCAATAATTTTAAATTAATTCTTGACATAACATACCGATCGGTATGTTATGTCTTAAAATGGTTATTGCTTGTGATTAAAACTATTTAGTGAGGTTCTTATATGGCTGATGTGTACAATGAGTTAAGGAGTTTTCTGGACTCTATACCAAACGGTTTTCCTGCAACAGAAAATGGTACTGAGATCAAGATTTTAAAAAAAATTTTTAATGAAGAAGAAGCGGCTCTGTTCATGAAGCTAAAACTTGCATTTGAAACGCCTGAACAGATAGCTTCAAGAACTGGTCTTGAGCTGGAATATGTAAAAAAAATGCTTCCTGTTATGAAGAATAAAGGGCAGCTCTTGGGCATTTCAAAGGGGGAGTTTTCACTATACAGGATATTCCCTTTTGTGTTCGGCATATATGAATTTCAGGGACCGCTGCTTGACAAGGAGCTTGCAGAACTTTCCGAAGAGTATATGAACACTACGATGGCAGAGGAGTTTTTCAGCAAAGATCCGCCTATGATGAAGTCCATACCTATTGGCATTGAAGTGAAGGATGATTCAACCATAGAACCTTATGAAAGCGTGGCAGCGCTCATTGAAGGGTCAAAAGCCTGGTCGGTGAGGGACTGTATCTGCAAAAAGGAAAAGGCGCTCATAGGGAAAGCATGCGACAGACCTATGGAGGTATGTCTTAGCTTTGCGCCTGTTCCGGGGGTCTTTGATAATGATAATACATGCCGCGCAATAACGAAAGATGAAGCATACGCTATATTGAAAATGTCCGAGGAGCTTGGACTTGTTCACATGACCTCTAACTATAAAGGAGGGCATTTTTATATATGCAATTGCTGTAAGTGCTGCTGCGGACCGTTGACTAAATATATTGCAGTGAGTAAAAAAGCCGTGGCAAAATCCAATTATATAGCTGTGGTGGATGAGAATCTTTGTATATCATGCGAAGCGTGCCTTGACAGGTGTCAGGCAAACGCCATCGAGGTGAAGGATAAGGCAGAAATAACAGACTGCATAGGCTGCGGGCTCTGCGTTTCAACATGCCCTGTAGATGCAATCAGCCTCAAGAGAAGAGAGAAAGATGATATTCCCGAAGTCCCTGCAAATGAGCGTGAATGGCTTAAGATTCGCGCTGCAGAAAGGGGCATGAATGATGATTACAAAAAGCTGCTATGATACATTAGCGGGCGAAGGGGATCGAACCCTCGACGTTCAGCTTGGGAAGCTGACATTCTACCGCTGAATTACACCCGCAGTATTAGAGTCTATGCACAATGTATAGTGTATGTGCTAAAACATATGTGGGCTATAAATATTTATTTGTTGAATTAAATCAACTGTTTTTTTATCAGAATATTTTACAATTTTTTGTCCACGGATTTTTTTAAAAAATTCATTGACACGATGTAGGGGACGCCGCCCTCGGCGTCCTGTTATCTATATTTTCGGCATTCCGTTGTCGCGGTACGCCGTATTTATGTAATGTTGTAGGCGGTACGGCGGATTCAAATAATTTTGCAGGCGGTATGCCGAGGGCGGCATCCCCTACACCGTGTCCCAAAATTTTACATTTTCATAAAAAACATATTATAATACATTATCAAAAAAACAGAAAAAATCATTGACGCTTAATTAAGAAAAATTTAGTTTAATATTGGTTCTTTTATTCAGTAAAGTTTTATAATATTTATATAAAGTATAATAATAAAGAAAGAGGAAAAATTTCTATGAAAAACAGAGTATCTTCTATTATAAGAGAGAGAGACCGCGCTCAACTAACCATAAACTTTTTTCATTCAAATCAAATATTATACCACGACTAACCTTTAACCTCTATACATTAACCACTATCTTAACCCTTACATTTTTTTTGTCATCCTGCGGAGTTGACTTAGATTCGGACGGTGTAAAAGCAATGGCGGCAGGGAACTCTCATACGGTAGCGCTCAAAAGCGACGGAACTCTTTGGGCTTGGGGATATAATTTGTTTGGTCAACTTGGAGACGGCACAACAAACAACCGTAGTTACCCTGTTCAAGTTTCGTCTTTTAAAGACGTAAAAGCAGTAGCGGTAGGGAGTGGTTACACCGTAGCGCTCAAAAATGACGGCACTTTATGGACTTGGGGATATAATGGTTTCGGTCAACTTGGAGACGGCACAACAAACAACCGTAGTTACCCTGTTCAGGTAAAAAATGCAGACAATTCGCCTTTTAAAGACGTAAAAGCAGTAGCGGTAGGCTACACTTACACATTAGCGCTCAAAACAGACGGCACTCTTTGGGCTTGGGGATGGAATGCTTCCGGTCAACTTGGAGACGGCACAAGTGGCATGGGCGGCACAACCGCCGACAAGAGATACCCTGTTCAAGTAAAAAATGCAGACAGTACGCCTTTTACAGACGTAAAATCAGTAGCGGCAGGGAACTCTTACACAGTAGCGCTCAAAAATGACGGAACTCTTTGGGCTTGGGGAGATAATGGTTTTGGTCAACTTGGACTTGGCGATACGGCAGATAGATATAGTCCCGTGCGGTTAGGGGAAGCTGCAGACTTGGTAGGAGTCTACGGAGGATTTTATTTCAGTACGGCTCTCAGAAGGAGCGGCATGCTTTGGACATGGGGGCAGAATGACGATGGTCAACTTGGCAACGGCACGCCAACAGGCACAAACTGTCTTATACCAAAAGCTGTTAAATGGGAATAATAGTATGAAAAAATTTATATTTTTAACCTTTATCACAATATCCGTTATTATCACACACAAATCATACGCCGTTGACATTTCGGCAGGATTAACAGGCTGGTATGCATGGGGCGAGCAGTATAATGTGCAAACAGGCAAAGTCCCCAATTCTCTTATAGAGAGCGACCCGTCATTGTTATGCGGTCCTGCTCTGTCTGCAAAATTCAGCGATGATTTTAATCTTACGTTTGTTCTTCTCTATGGTGAATTTAATGCGCAAAAAGACGACGGCGCTAAAAGGGAAGAGGCAAAATTTACAAGAATAGATTCCGATTTAGCTCTTAACTACAGGTTAAATAATTACTTAAAGGTTTTTGGAGGGCTAAAATATTTGTCTTACGGCATAGTTCCTTATAATGAGTTTCAAAATTTTATATTAAAAAAAATCAATCCCCATAAGAGTTTCGGAGCGGGGTTGGGTTTAAGCGCAACCATTCCCATTACCGGAAACCTCTTTGGTCTTGCCACGCTGTCTGGATTATATTTATTCGGCAATGACAGTTTTGTAACAGGAGATATGTGGTCACTCACCCCTGTACTGCATGACGTGAAGTTAGCTTATAACGAATACGGCTTCAATTCAAATATATCCGTTGCATATTATATATCGGACATCTCAACTGTCATAAGTCTCGGATGGAGATTTCAGTATCCTAATAGCGGATTATAAAGATAAGAATAACGATATATCTCTGGATTATATAAGGTTTATTATACATGGAGTTACATTAACTGCGACATATAATTTTAGTATATAATTCACGATTTTATTTCACGCATGTAGGGGACGCCGCCCTCGGCGTCCCGTGTGTAAAATTATTTATTTAATTTTGGTTTGTTGTATTGGAAATGTATATGGAAAAGAAATGCCGTAAAAAAATGTAATTGGGACGCCGAGGGCGGCGTCCCCTACATGCGTAACATATACTTTAATCCTCTTTTGGAATATATTTTTCAACATCAATTGAGTATCTATCAAACAATTCGTTTTTAGCAACTTCAAATTCAAGCAGAGATACATTGAATAGAATAAGCGACTGCAACTCCTGTTGTCTGCTGTTTATTAAAGCGTCAAGTGAATTTCTCACTGCTGCGGCAGTTAAACGCCCTCTGCGAAGGTTTGCCAGCATCTTGTCATGATAAATTCCTGCCTGAGACCTTGCTTCCTTTGCCTTTTGATACAATGTAAAGGTTGTATTTACTCTTTCTATTTTAGATGAAACATCATCTTTTACAATTCGTTTATACTTCTCAACTTGATGCTTTGTTTGTTCTACTTTCCATTCGGAATTTCTTTTATTAACTTTTTGATCACTATCAAACGGATATGTCAGCTTAACCTGAGCCTGATATGCCGGGTATTTGCCTCTTGCGGCATTTGAATATGATTCATCCAATTCTTTGTTGTAATCCATTGATGATACTGTTATCCCTGCCGAAAGTGAAGGTAAAGCTTCATTGCTGTCAATACTAAGCTGCAATTTGGCATTTTCTAAAGTTCTTACAGCGCTGAGATAATCCGATCTCTTTGCATAGGCTTTTTTTAATGCTTCTTCATTGTTGAGTTCTGGCAGCTTGTCTTGAAGAATTGCCTTATTCTGCGGAGTAATCTCACCCTCCATATTTACAGACTGTAAGAATTTTCTAAAGGCTTCTCTATACTCCTGCTCATACTGAGCCACTGACGCTTCGGATGCCGCAATAAGTGAATTCCAGTAGTTTAGTTCGTATGCTTCGGCAAGTCCTATCCTGGTGTTATCAGATACAATTCTTCTTACCTTTCTCGTCTCCTGCAGCATTAGTACAGCATTGTCTAACTGTGATTTCTTTACAATGACATTCCAATAATCAACTATCACTCCGACAATGACTAAAGATAAATTAAATATTATTTCATCCTTTTGGATAAGAGATGTGTTTTTTAATATCTCTTCTAATTTTCTATCATTATAGCCGAATGAATTTTTTAACAGTTCCTGTTCAAGGGATACAAAGAGTACAGGATTATAAGTTCTTACGGATGATCCGGACCTGTCGGTTGTCGCATGCGAACTTGTTATCCCTCCTGCTACTGTGGTACCTGTTGAAAACATTTTAGCAAGAGATGCGGACAGATCAAGCGACTTAACATTTTTTCCGTATTGACCCTGCAGCAACGGCGGATAATCGGTTGATGAAATTCCGCCGCTTGCGCGAAAATACGGAGAGTATTTTGTTAAAAATTTTTGATAATAAGTGTCGGTCATTGCAACATCATACTTCCCTGTTAAAATATCATGATTACTCTCTATAGCTTTTTTTATAGCCTCCGAAAGCGTTAAGCGGTATGTGCCTATTATTATTCCTGCCTCATCGGACAGCTCAATCTCAATGGGCGCAGTGTTTATTTTAATTTCATCTTGCGCTAACCCTGATGTTACAACTATAAATGAAATTGCAATTATTTGCATGAAAATCATTTTAGTTTTCATTTAAATTTACTCCTTAATATTATATGTCATATATGAAGTCATATATCATTTTCACAAAAGAATCTATCTTGTCAATTTTATCCTTACTTAATTTAGGGATTGTTAACGGTTTATTAGATGGTCTTAGTGATTTAAATGTCTGCTCTAATAGATATTTATAAAATGCTGTTTTTTTATCTTTAAATAATGCGCCGTGCAATTCCGTGTCCACTAAAAATTTTTCAAGTTTGAGGGAATGTGTAATAAATATTAATAAATTAAATGTAAATAACTTAGGATTTGAAATCTCAAAAACAGATTCCCTTATGCCGTCTTGAATTATTTCTTCTATTTTAATTATTAAAGGGACAAAATATTTTTTCATAATTTCATTTAACAATCCCGACTCTTCTAAAATCTCTCTTATAAAGATTCTATTCATTTCAACATCATAGGCTTCAAGATTAATACTTGTAAGGAGATATGTAATTGCGCATAGTTGTTCTTCAACAGGCATATTCCATGTGTTAAATTCGGTCTTTATAAATTCATAAAATTTTGTATGTGCATATTCTATAAAATATTCGAAAAGGCAATTATAAAGATTCTTTTTAGTATCAAAGTGATAGTGTAAAAGAGCTTGATTTACACAAGCAATAGCTGCAATAGAATTCATCCTTGCGCCGTCAAATCCCTTTTCTGCAAATTCTTTTTTTGCAGCATAGAGTATTTTTCTTTTAGTAGTTTCGCTTTCTATTGTATTTTTATTCATTTGAAAACTTCAATTGATTGATTAACCAGTTAATTAATCAATTGAGTTTTTTGTCAAGAAATTTTAACTTGATTTTTGCTGCTGTTATGCTGTGAATTTTAATAAAGATTATTTTAAAAATAGAGTTTTAAAAAATTTTGTCTTAATATATATGGTATTTCAGTTACATAAATTTTTCTTTGTATGGAGATAGAATGAATAAGCTTAAAAAAAACAATATAATAAAGCGTAAAGGTCCGCTTGTACTTGTAATCATGGATGGAATGGGGATTGGTGAAGAGAATGAAGGTAATGCCTTCTATTTGGCAAGAACACCGAATTTAAGCAGTATGATGAAAACATGTCCATATATCACATTAAAAGCTCATGGCACTGCAGTCGGTCTCCCAAGTGATGCAGATATGGGTAATTCTGAAGTCGGTCATAATGCTTTAGGAGCCGGGCGAATATTCGACCAGGGAGCAAAACTTGTCTCTAATGCTATTGCTTCAGGAAATGTTTTTTTAACAGAGACATGGAAAGAACTCATATCCGGTCCAATAAAAGACGCCAATACCCTCCATTTTATTGGGCTGTTATCCGATGGAAATGTACACTCCCATATAGATCATCTCCTGCAAATCATTAAAAAGGCTGAGATAGACGGAGTAAAGAATCTCATGGTTCATATACTCCTTGACGGGCGGGATGTGCCTGAAACATCGGCTCTTATATATGTTAAACAGCTTGAAGATTTTCTCGAAATCTATAAAGCAAAGGGATTAAATTTTCGTATTGCATCAGGCGGCGGAAGAATGGTTACTACTATGGACAGATATGAGGCTGACTGGGATATAGTTAAAAGAGGCTGGGAAGCCCATGTGCTTGGGAAAGGGAGACCCTTTAAATCCGCAACCGAAGCTATTGAGACTTTTAGACAGGAAGATCCGAAAATTACAGATCAGTACCTTCCGTCATTTACTATTGTTGATAAGGGCAAACCTGTCGGTACAATTGAAGATGGAGATTCTGTTATACTTTTTAACTTTAGAGGGGACAGGGCTATTGAACTGACAAAGGCATTTGAGCAGGACAGCTTTAAGCATTTTGACAGAGAGCGCATGCCTGATGTTGTGTTTGCAGGGATGATGCAGTATGACGGCGATTTGAAGATACCAAAAAAATTTCTTGTGTTTCCTCCAAGTATAGATAAAACAATAAGCGAGTATTTGGCAGATTCTGGCATAAAACAGTATGCAATATCCGAAACGCAAAAGTTTGGTCATGTAACATATTTTTGGAATGGGAATAGAACAGAAAAATTTAACGACAGGTTTGAAACATATTTTGAAGTACCGTCTGATAAGATTGAGTTTAATGAAAGACCGTGGATGAAGGCTGCGGAGATTACAGACAAGGTGATTGAGATTATAGAGAGCGGAGAGTTTGAATTTATAAGGCTTAATTATCCTAACGGCGATATGGTTGGTCATACTGGAGATTTGGAAGCTGCAGTGATTGCTGCGGAAACAGTAGATATTTCATTAAAGAGACTTTTGGAGGCTGTTGAAAAAGTTGAAGGGATTGCCTTTATTACGGCAGATCACGGCAACCTTGACGAGATGTTTGAGATTGACGCTAAAACAGGTTCCTTTATTAAGGACAGCAAAACCGGAAAGTATAAAAGTAAAACAGCTCATACATTGAATCCCGTACCTGTAATAATCTATGATCCGAAATACAATGGAGAGTATGAACTTGACCGTGCGGTTAAAGATCCGGGACTTGGGAATGTGGCGGCAACTTTACTTAATCTCCTTGGATATGATGCGCCTGCTGATTATCTTCCGTCGCTGATTAGATATAAGGTTTGAAGTTGTTTTTTAAGTTTATGAAAAAATATATCGGCTTATTGTTATTTTTTTTAGTTATGGTTATATCGATAAATGGCAGAAGGGGAGAATCTCATCTTCAATTAAAAGAATGTCGGTTGAAAAACCTGATGACGAAGAATTAAAGAAGATCATGAAATATTTGGATTCTAATTTGTGGATAAAAATTGGAGATTAAAAAAATTTCGTTTATAATGTCTATCGTATGCAAAAAGTGTATAATAATTTAAAAATTATATAAGGAAATTGTTGACATTTATATATTATTTTTGATTATTTAGTAAATTTAAACATAGGAGCGTCTTATGAAAAAATACATTTTAACTGCATTAATATTCAGCCTTGTTGCGGCATTTGCATGCAAAAAAGAAGAACCCGCTTCGGTTGACCCTTCTTCGGTTGAACCTGCAAAAGTCAGCAAATGCGCCAAATACGCTGTCGCAGTATATAAAAACTTTGAGCGTACGGATTGGCTCGCCACTCTTTCCAAAGCGGAAATAGTTGATTTTCTCTCAAAAGAAATATTCTCTGACAACAAAGGAAAGGTAGCGGAAGTCGCTCATGTCAGATTGAGTGACGGAAAGGAAGGTTATCTTGAAACAAAGCATCTTGCAGACAAAGCTGTAGTATTTACGCAGGACACGCCGGTATATCAAAGAAACAATTCCGGCAGCAAGGTAACAGCAACAATTCCGGCAGGAACTATAGGTTTCGTCATTGATGAAAAGGGTGAATGGATGCAGATATATATAGGACAAATAGACGGCAAATGGCTTTCACAGGAATGGGCAAACTCAGGATTCAGCACAGAAGCTGCCTTAATAACAGAGGCTAAACTCTATGAAGAGGCGATTACTGCACTGCGCAATAAAGATTCTAAAGAAGCCGACAGAAAAGCAGCGCTCAAAAAACTGGAAGGCTTGAAGTCATCAGAGCTGTTTGGTGAAAAAGCCGAAAAACAGATTGATGACTTTAGTGGTTACGGAGATCCCGGAGAATAATAACTGCCAATACAAATTGAAGACTGCTGCAAAAGACGCTTGACGCCATTACGGCAGTCTTCAATTTATAAATACAAATTTACAAATTGTTTTATCAAATGAACCGGCTTACTTAAACTTTATGCTAAAACAAACCCTTCCGAGTTCTTCAAAAAAATCCTCTTCATAAGCCGAAGAATCAATAAAATCATTATCTAAAGCCCATTTAGCCAAACTATAGTATTTTGACCCCGGGTCATTTAATATACCGTTGAAATTTATAGTTTTATTGACCATTTTATTGCCATATTCTAAAATAGTAAAATATAATTCCTTATTGTTTATTTTTGATATATCTACAGAGCCATTTGTATCTCTATTATAAATGTTTTGTATTGTTCTGACGCAGATAAATTTATCCCCTTCAATTTTTACCGAATCAAAACGATGGTCGGTTTTATTTTCATAATACCAATAGTTATTTGCATCATTCGATAGTGTGCAATGTTTATCCTTGTTAAAGATACCTTCTGCAAATGAGCAGCCGGGGAAAAACGGGAATAGATAAGCCTGATCAATTTTGTTCAGCGCAGCATTATAAATATAGTCTTTCTCGGAAATATTGACTGCTATGCACGGCTTCCTGTAAAAAATAAATTTCAAACTAAACTTTTTCTTTTTAATCGTGATACTTGATGAAACTTTTGTCTCTTTTCCATCCTGTATAATATATACCTCCACAGGTTTTTTTATAGTCTCACTAAACCCCGATATACTAAGGCATATTATTATAGCTGCTTTAATAAATAGTTTCACATTATTGCTCCTGTTCATATATTTTTTATAGATATTGACTGCCATTATAATTTAAGTGAAAATAAAACTGAAGTAAATAATAAAAGAGAATTTAACATAGTGTTTCACTTAAATTATAATGGAGTTCCGCGGAGTAAGATGGGGAAATTCTTCTTGTTTAAACCTCAGCGAAACTCTGTGTAGCTAAATTGGTCTCAAAAAGTTGCATAAAAAGCAACCATATATTTATTGTTTATTAACTTTCTCTGCAATCTTGTTCTTTCTCGCAAGCTCTTCCGGATAGATTAATTTTGCATTGTCAACAGCGTCAATTATAAATTTTTCAGGTATCCTGTCATCAAAGATAGGCGTAAATTGGCTTTTCCTCAGGTTATACTTATCTTGATAATAAATAGGCGTAAATTTGTTTTTTAGCTTATATATCTCTATGCCTAACTGTTTGGCATATCTACAGTGTCTGATTACATATATATATCTTTCTATTATATAATCTAATTCCATCTGGGGTATCTTTTTTTTGCTTTTAAAAAATGCCAGCTCGGGATCGTTGAAAATCCTCTTAGCTTCAAAATGGTGATAGTGACCATATCTCATATAGTTTTCAACATGTCTTAGATCTAAGAAAAAATGAAAATCCTGTACAGGGAAATCTTCTCTATATGGGGATATATCATTTAAAGGGTCAAAAGGTTTTTTAAAGTATGCATAATATGAACCGCTTTTGCTATAGTTCATAAATATATCAACGACTTTATTTTCTGTTGCTGCCGTTGTTAATATTTCCTTTGATCTGTTTATATATTCAGTGCATAATTGTCCAAGAATCCTAACCATCTCAAGCTTTAAGTTGTAATATTTAGCTGATGATCCGTCATAATTTTGCCCGAAGAATTCAAAAGTCGCCTCTTCAAAATTTTTCTTTAACTTCTCCTGATCTTTTTTACGATCATCGGTTTGAAAATTTATCATCATTGGTTCCATCTCGCGGAGAATACCGAAAGTAAATCTGTAATCTTTATCACACTGCCTTATTGCAGATAGCGCATAAAGATTTGGCTGTATAAGCGTTAATGAAATGGCTATAAATGTTATATATTTTATCAGTTTCATGGTTCCCTCTATATGGAATATATCTCATCTTATAATTTCGGCATTAAAAATGCAACTCTTGAATAAAATATTATATAAATATTAATTACAAGAATAAAAAGTTTTGTTCATTATCTCTAAATATTACCATAATTAATGATTACGGGAGAATAGTGCTATTAAATTGCTTATTTAATAGTTACCGTATCTTATAAATAAAATAGTAATAAAATAAAAAATATATATAATAAATTTAATGAATAATAATATCAGCGCTCTCTTAATAAAAATGTTTTATAGAAATTGTTAATACAATAAAATTTTGATTGAATAATATATAGCAGTAGTAATTATTGTTGAAGATAATTTAATACAATTGGCACGGTTCATTGTAATATTCAATGCGGAGTACTTAATGAGAGATGAAAAAAAAATATCCTTTAGACAGAAGAATCCTACTGTATGCCCAATATGCAGGTATGAGTTTTACAGAGAGGAGATGTTTACAGGCAGCGGAAGATTAATAGCCGACAAACTTACTGATGAGCTTAGGAGATTGTATAAAGAAAGTAATAAATATGGGAAAATTTATCCTTTAGCATATACGCTTACAGTATGCCCCAATTGCCTATACACGGCGTATCCAAAGGATTTTAATGAAATTTCTCAGGAAGAGGTTGAAAAACTTCAGAATATGAGACAAGCAAGGCAGGATGCACAAGCTAAATTTTTTGACCGGTTGGACTTCCACGATGATAGAAATTTAATCTTAGGCGCTGTGTCATATATGTTGGCTGTCGATTGTTATAACTTTAGAAAGAAAAATGTAGCTCCAACATTTAAAATGGGCGTATCGTCATTAAGGGCTGCATGGCTTTTTTTGGATCTTGCTAAAGAATTTCCCGATAAAATATACAATAAACTCTCTATGTTTTTTTATAAAAAAGCCTATGAGTTTTATATAAAAATATTGGATCTGTTGCAGAGCGGCGGAGAGCCTGCCGAGGCTGCCGGAAATATGGGACCGGATACTGATAAAAATTGGGGCTATGAAGGCATACTCTATGTATCCGCTGTTTTGACAGTTAAATATGGCTCAACAGAAAAGGATTTAGCTAAGAAGATTGAAAATTTTAATATTAGCAAAAAATATTTAAGCAGACTCTTCGGAGCCGGAAAATCTTCAAAAAGTACGCCGTCTGATCTTCTTGATAAAACAAGACTGTTATATGACAAGATCAATACAATGATAACCGAATGGGAGGGACAGGAGACAGTTTGAACAGGTATGCCCTTCTTGTTCAATATGACGGCACCTTATTTAACGGATGGCAGTTTCAGGATAAGGACAGGTCTATTCAGGCAGAGTTTGAAAATGGTATTAAGATCTTCGCAAAGGAAGATGTAAGAGTTACAGCCTCCGGAAGAACAGATTCAGGTGTCCATGCGCTTGGACAGGTAGTACACTTTGATCTGGATAGAGAAATATCATTACAGAGATTGTGTATAGGCTTAAACGGCATACTGCCCCATGAACTATCTGTAAAAAATGCCTACAAGGTTGATTTAAACTTTCATTCAAGATTTTCTGCAGTTCAAAGAGAATATCTCTATATAATCTACAGGTATCCCTTAAGGACTCCATTTATGCGCTACAAGGCTATGTGGATTAATTATCCGATTGATACCGGTTATATTCGGGAAGCTGCATCGAAGTTAATCGGCGAGCATGATTTTGCCTCATTCTGTAAAAAAGTATCTGCAAAAAACGGCACAATACGAAAAATTGATTCCATTGATGTGACAGAAGACTATGATGTCATAAAATTGAAGTTTAGAGCAAACGCATTTCTTCACAATATGATAAGAATTATTGTAGGTACAATATTACAGATGCACAGAGAAGGGAGAGACCCTGAGTATATAACCGAAATACTCAATGGAAAAGATCGTTCCGTAAGCGGATTTACAGCTCCCGCATATGGTTTATATTTGAATAGGGTGATTTATAACCCTCCATTGGACTCTTATGAATCTGCATTTTAATTATTGACATTAATAGTTCGATTTTGATTATTGTAGGGGCGTAATATGTTACGCTCGATTAGAAGGAAAAATTTATAATGAAAAAAAGTAAAATATATATATTGATTTTATCCGTAATATTTTTAATTACAACTGACATTTTTGCTGCAAGTTCAAGGAAAAATTATTACTTAAAGCCGCAGATAGGCGCATGGTATGGTCCTGTTAGTCCTGTAATGAACACAGCCCGCAACCTTGATTCTACCCTTGGAGGCGGAATTTTTTTCAGGTATAATCTTCCATATGCTCCATTGAAGATAGGTTTGGACTCATCTTATCAGTCATATGACTCCAAAGGTGTGAATGAAGTACGATTAATACCTGTATATGCAAATCTGCTTTATCTATTGCCCATAGATATTCCTTTGAAGATTCACATAAAGGGAGGCGCCGGGCTTTGTAATATACACATGGAACCGGATAAGGTGAAACAATGGGATACAATGTTTATGTTCGGCAGTGAAGTATCTTTCCCTGCCGGCAGGAGGGTCAATATAGCATTAAGGATAGATTATCTCAATATATATGAAGAGTATAAACGGGATGCAAAAGTGAACGGCCATTTTATCAATACAGGGATTTCGCTCTATTTTAATCTTTTTTAAATAATTGTTTTTGGGGTTTAATAAAATGAAATTCAGAACCATTATAATTGTAACAGTATCTTATCTCTTATTCGTCAGCTGCGGCGATGTTCCCGTATTCACAGAAATGGATACAAACAGATTAAAGGTAATAATAAAAGGGACCTTTGAAACCGAAGATGTATCAAATTTTGTTTCTATGCCTTCTGCCAACTCTCCGCTAATCTTAACTAAGTCTATAGTTGACGGTGAATTTCCGGCTTCAGATGATACATCTACCCCAATAGATGATGGAACCCCGACAACATTTATGTTTGATATTGCAGAGTTAAGGCTTAACGGCAATAAGTTTGCTAACTACAGACAGGTAATAGAGGCGCCTCTTTTAGATTCAGAATCTTTTTTTAATCAAACAGGAATTGTATTGGATAATGATGACCCTGCTGAGGGTTATTATGATACGGTACAGATATATGCTAGAAAGATGATTTTTGACGGAGCAAATATATACCGCCCTTCAGGAAATACATTTGAGCATGACAAACAAACACAGGTAATCTTTCACGAAGACTATAGAGCCGGATTTGATTTTAACCAATTTCAGCAGAACACATATGTTGACAGCTTGAGGGAAAACAGCAGGAGTTATCTCAGAAGTTTTCCGATAAAGATACCTATCATTGGCGGACTTCAATATGATAAAAATAATAAAGAGACTGTTCTTGAAATAAGGTTTGTTGTTAAGAATTTTATTAAAAAATATGAACTTCCGTTTTATGATTCAGGTACATTTAAGGTCTATCACTTTTATGCTTTATCGGATTGGCTGCGATCGGCTGAAGCAGGCGATAGGGTTTTTGGCGGCAATATACTTGCTGTAGCAAGAGCCTATGTACCGGGAAAGACAGGCAGAGTTACGGTAACAGGTCTTTCCAGTAATCAATATGTAATAGCAATACCTGCAAGTGAAAATATAGATGATTATTATATGGACAGGTCCAAACCTGCTCCAAAAGATGGACTAAGGGGTTTTGATTATGATCTTCCTCAACAGCCTGTACATCCGGGGAATAATATTGAAGCGCTTCTTGATTATTATATAAAGAATGAGAAATACAAGAATGATTGGAATAGCAAACTTCCTGCGCCTCCATCACTTCCTGATACTGCTTTTGATAAGTATGAAGAGGCATGGGATGATTATGATGATGCAATTGATAAATTTAAGATTGCGCCGTATGCGGCATATACCGGCTCCGGGACAACCGTTACATTTAGCAATATGGCGCCCGGAGAGTATAATTTCTATAGGGCGAATCGACCTGCTGCCTACGGGAAGTTTTTTGAAGGTCCTTCTTCTCCATTTACACAGATTGCTATATCTATATCTCCGATTACTGTTCAGGAGAAGGATACTATTACTATCCCATAAGATTGATAAAAATGACACAGAATATTATAGTACAAAAATACGGCGGAACATCGGTTGGAACTACCGAGAGGATAAAGGCTGTTGCCGAAAGAATTAAGGACTGCACAAAGAATGGATTTTCCGTAGTGGTAGTAGTCTCTGCTATGGGTAAGACTACGGACGTACTTGTTGATCTTGCAAAGGAGTTGTCGTCTAATCCGTCTAAGCGTGAAATGGATATGCTCCTCTCCACAGGCGAACAGGTATCAATAGCGCTCCTTGCAATTGCCCTTCACGATACAGGTATTGACGCAGTGTCATATACAGGTTCACAGATAAGGATGATGACAGACGGGAATTTTTCAAATGCAAAGATTGCAAATATATCAACAGATAGAATAATCAGTTCATTAAATGAAAATAAGGTCGTTATAGTCGCAGGTTTTCAAGGCATTGATGAGGATGATAATATTACAACCTTGGGCCGCGGCGGATCCGATACCTCTGCTGTCGCTCTTGCAGCAGTGCTTGGAACAAGAGACTGCGAAATATACACTGATGTTGACGGAGTATATACTGCAGATCCGAGGATGATTTCAGCGGCAAAAAAATTAAATGAAATAAGTTACGATGAAATGCTTGAGCTTGCGCGGCTTGGCGCAGGAGTGCTCCACTCGAGGTCTGTGGAGTTTGCTAAGAATTTTAAAATAAGACTGCATGTCAGATCGAGTTTTTCTTTAGAAAACGGAACAATTGTTATGCCTATGGAGGAGATGGTGGAAAAGTATGTTGTCAGCGGAATAACTATGAAGCAGGATGAGGCAAAGGTAACAATAAGGGATATTCCCGACAAGCCCGGAATTTCGGCAAAGTTATTTAACGCGCTGGGAAGCTGTAATATCTATGTCAACATGATTGTTCAATCAACAGGTCATGACAACAGGGCTTCAATATCCTTTACTGTAAAAAAAGAGGATCTCGCAAAGACAAAAGAGTTATGTACCGAATTAAATAAAGATTTTGGAGGAAGTTCGGTAGAGGCTAAAGAGAATATAGCAATTGTCTCTGCAGTGGGCGTTGGGATGCTCTCTCATTACGGCGTTGCAGGAAAGATGTTTGGAGTTTTGTCCGGGCAGAATATCAATATTGAAATGATCTCCACATCTGAAATAGGAATATCATGCGTTATTGACTCAATGTATGCAGAGCTTGCGGCAAAGGCTCTTCACAAATCCTTTATAGAAGAAATTTAATTATAATAGAAGAAATTTAATTATAGAAGAAAATTGATTATAGAAGAAAATTGATTTAATTATGGAAGAAAATTAATTATGATTAAAGTCGGCGTGTTATACGGCGGTCGTTCATGCGAACATGATGTTTCATGCTGCTCTGCCGCATCTGTCATTAAATATCTCGATAGATCAAAATATGAAGTGTGTGCAATAGGAATAGACCGTGACGGCAGATGGCACGTTCAAGATAACATAGAGATTGTTGAGGATAAGGATTTTGGGACCATATTAAGGCTTAAGCAAACCGGTGATTGGCTTGTAAATCATTTTGAGCGCGAAGGTAAACTTTTTCTATACAATAAAAAAACTAACAGTGAGGTTTTTGTAGATATAATATTTCCCGTAGTTCATGGAACATTCTGTGAAGACGGTTCTCTTCAGGGACTCCTTGAGCTGGCAATGGTAACCTATGTTGGCGCTGATGTTATCGGTTCGGCAGTCGGCATGGATAAGGATGTTTCAAAACGTCTTTTAAGAGAGGCGGGTATTCCCGTTGTGGATTGGCTTAAAGTTTCAAAACATTTATGGGACAGTGAAAAACAGGGTATAATAAAAGAGATTGTAAAAGAAATCGGATTTCCATGTTTTATAAAACCATGCAATACGGGATCTTCCGTGGGTATAACTAAGGTTAAAAATCCCGAATCTCTTGAGGATGCTATTGAGAATGCGTTTCAATGGGATAATAAATTACTCATAGAAAAAGGAATTAATGCCAGAGAGATCGAATTTTCCGTAATAGGCAATGACAATCCGGAAGCCTCAATTCCCGGAGAAATAAGACCAAAGCACGAATTTTATTCCTATGAGGCAAAATATATAGATTCAAACGGCGCTGAACTTTTAATACCGGCAGAAATCGGTCGGGATTTAATAAAGCAGATGGAGGAAACTGCCGTAAAAGGCTACTCCGCCCTGTGCTGTAAGGGTATGGCGAGAGTGGATTTTTTCCTTGATAGAGACACAAACAGATTTTACTTAAATGAAATTAATACGTTGCCGGGATTTACAAATATAAGCATGTATCCGAAACTATGGGGTGAAACAGGTACCGACTATAAGACACTTCTTGATAAGCTGATAAATCTGGCATTTGATAGAAAAAAAGAAAAAAGCAGATTGAGAACCGAATTTTAAATTGGCTAATCTTTGCTTCTATAAAGTTTTATTTCTCTTGACAGTTAAGAATATGCCATATAATAATAGAAATTGATAATTAAGAAAACTAAAAAAGCAGGAAAAAATATGGGCGTAAAAAAATCGATAATTCCAAATCTATTTACTATGGGGAATATGCTAATGGGGTTTGTCTCCATACTGTTCTCTGCAAAATATGTATCTCCTTTCGGGAATCACGACTATTTGCTAATTGCCGGAATTTTAATATTTATCGGAGCTCTCTTTGACGCCAGCGACGGCGCTGTTGCAAGAGCGCTGAATGTTGAAAGTGAAATAGGCATGCAGCTTGATTCGTTTGCAGATGCGGTGACTTATGGTATTGCGCCGGGCGTATTGGCTTATCAGGCGTTTCTTCATGAACTGCCTGAAATTTATTTTGGAATAAGCAGCGGAGTTATTGCAGCAGCGATATTTCCCGTATGCGCAGTATATAGATTAGCCAGATTTAATATTGAAGACGGAGGCAAAGGATTTAAAGGACTGCCGTCGCCGCCTGCAGGTATGATTGTGGGTATAGTGCCTGCCATGTATAGTGTTAATGTACTATTTGTCGGAGAGGTGAATTGCGAGGTTAATGTTTATCAATATTTGATATTCTATGTTATAATTGCTCTTCTCATGGTTTCGGTAATAGATTATTCAAAATTATTTTCTGATATTTGGAAACTGGGAGTTGCTGCAAGGATAATTACAATTGTTGTAATTGTATTACTTTTGATTTTTGCAAAAGCCATATCAATTTTTTTTGTTACGGGAATTTATATACTGTGGGGGATTTTTAAATACGCGGCGCTTAATTTTTTTAAAAAAGGGACACAACTTAAACAAAATGACAATTGCCGGGCTGTCTGATAAGTAACAAGAGTAAACGATAAGTAGTACGTACATACCTGTGTCATTGCGAGCGCTTCAACTACGTTTGAGTATAGATTGTAACCTGCGCGCGGCAATCCGGAGTCTTAATTTATCCTACCGGATTATATACCACTAGATTGCCACGCCGAGAAATAAGGCTCGCAATGATGTAAAAATATAACGGATCACGACGCTGAGCCTGACATGTTGCCTGCCTGTTACTTACTGGACAGCCGCCATCCTCGTAAATAATTTATGTCATTGAAAATAAAATTCTATGCAAAAATCCCTGCCCTGACCTAAATTAAATACTGAAAGTATATGTCGCAGTCAAGGTCACTCCGTAACTCGTAAATTCTATTGATTTTAAGTATATGGAATTTTTTGTATAATCCGCTTTAAGATATTGAAATCTGCCGCCAAGACTTATTACTGTTGACGCAGGCGCTATATAATATGCAAGGGATACGGTTGTATTAATACCATACTCGTTATATTTCAAATTCACGCTGCGTTGCTGGTAATTAGGAGGAGTACCCACAGTCATATCCGTTATATCAGCGCCGTGAGAACCCCACAAATATAATCCCGACACTGTACCGAGTGCAAATAAATTTCCTATAACCGGAACGGTTGCGCTTAAACCTAATCCTGGTCCGTAACTTGTGTGCATATCTACATTTTTACTAATCTCAAAAGTAACGGAATCCGTCCTGGCAGGCGTTATGCCGTAAGACAAATACTTCATGCCTGCAAAGACCTTAAAATAGTCCCCTAACCTGTAATTAAGTGCAATGTCCGAATCGCTTCTGCTGAATTTAGTCTTTGATTTCCTGCCGCCGCCCTGATCTTTTTCCGTTTCAAAATGACCGTAAAGATACACAAACGTAATATTAAAATCATTAGTAAATCTCACCGCTAAAGTAGGACCATAGAGAAATGCAGGATCGCTTTTAGCAATGGAATTATTAATAACCCCGGGTGATCTCTTCTTATCTTGGGTGTAATTCTGTTCGCTTAAGGCATACCATGTAGTTGCGCCTAAGGTTATATCAAGGGCGTATGTTTTACATGGGATGATGGCGGATATACATATTGCCGTGAATGTTGTAAATAGAATTTTTTTCATTTGTTATTCCTCGTTTTATTAAATGTATTTCATGTGGACACAAAGTACTGTAAGTAAAAAATCTTTTTGTCCACACGCAAAATTTTTGCGTTCAATCGTAGGGGCTGCCGCCATCGGCAGACCGCGAATGTTTCATTAAATGTATTTCACGCAAACACAAATTTTTTTATCCGCACGCAAAATTCCTGCGTTCATTGTACGGGCGATTATCAATCGCCGGACGGAACGCGGGACGCCGAGGCGGCGTCCCCTACGGTCGCGATAAAAATCTGCTGCCAAATAACATGTATATTCTCCGCCCCCTTGACCACGGGCAGGCGATTGATAATCGCCACTACAACACCTCCAAAGAAAACGCTTTCCGGTTTTCCGTGACAGACCTGCCTTGTACTAACAGGAAAGCGAAAGCTCAAAATTCGCAAGCAGTGTACCCTAAAGATACATTACACTTGCAGGAGAGCGGTCTGTTCTGCGGCTGACTAAGCATTCCGCAGGGCTCAGGGACGAACCACCCGGAAACCTATGCTGTAGCCCCTGCTGTACGGGTAGTAGTAGTACCGATAAGCCGAACGCAAGTACTGCCCGACGTAGAACCAAGACCCGCCGCGTACCACGCGGTTGGAGCCATTAACCGCTCACCCTTTGCACAAACCAAATTTCTAAAACGATTTGTCCTTGCAAGACTGATAGATGCAAAAACGCTCGTCACACGCTCTGCCGCTTTTAACTCATCTATCGCGCCTTGATACAGCGAAGCCGTAATTTCCGACATTCGTTCTTTTACTCTCCTCTTTGATTTCTGCAAAAGGTAAATTCCCTTTTCTTTTATAAGAAAACCCAAAAACGGCAAACCTGCAGCGCTTTTCCCAAACACGGGCTGCTTGACCGACAATTTGAGTTTTTGAATAACATAATTATTAATATTAATAAACATCTCCTTGAGTTCCGCCTGTGAAGACGCCCAGAGAACAAAGTCGTCCATGTAGCGGCAATATGCCGACGGACGCAGCTTTTCGAGAATATAATGGTCAAGCCCGGCAAGATACATATTTGCAAAATACTGGCTGGTAAGATTCCCTATTGGAACGCCTTTGCCCGGTTCCGTTTCATAACTGTCAATAATCCCATCCAATAATGCAATAACACGCTTATCTTTTATAAGTCTCCTTAACTGTGTTTTAAGAATTTCATGATTTATCGAATCAAAATATTTGCGTATATCCAACTTTAAAAAATAAGGCGTTGATTTGCATTGCTTAAAGGCATAACGCACTGCAGCGTGAGTTCCCTTCCCTTTGCGGCAGGCATAACTGTGATAAATCTGCAGACGTTCAAGAACAGGTTCGAGTACGTTCATTATTGCGTGATGCATTATCCTCTGTTCAAACGGAGCCATACTTATAATGCGGGGCTTGGGGTCTGTAATCAAAAAAGAACGGTAACCGCCCCACAGGCAATTGGGCGAAATTAATTTATCGCGCAAAGATGCGAGATTTTTATCGATATTCCGGCTGAATATTACAGCGGTACTGCTTGACCTGTTCCCGCGCAGCGCTCCCAGAAATGCTAAACGGATATTCCTGTAATCCGTAATATGTTCAAAAAGAAAATTATGTCTCTTCATCCTCTGTCTGTTCCTCTGTTAAAAAAAGATTCAGAAACGCCTCGCCGTATTGCTTCACCCGCGATTCGCCTATGCCTGCAATTGAAAGCAAATCCTTTGCCGTTTTAGGCGGCTTTTTGACCATAGCGCCGAGCTGGTCGTTGGTAAAAACCGCATATACGGGTATGCCTGATTTTTCCGCTACCGCTTTGCGCAAATTCCGCAGTTTGTCAAAAAGAGCGTATTCCGATGCGTTGAATACTTCCCTGTAGTCTATGCGCTGTGTTGAATTGGACGGATTCTTGCCTCCGTCAATTCCATATTCGACTAAAAATACCCAGCCTGTCCCACGTTCGCCGTCAATGAGCCTCTTCTCCACATTAACAATACGGTGGGAGCGCAAAAACGTATTCAGTTCGTCTGTTACGGATTTCTCGCCGAACGGACTTACATAAAAACTTATATATTGGGTCAACAGCGCCATAAATTGTTCTCTTCAAAAAAAATTTTTTCGCCCGCCTTCGGCGGAAAGGAATCCCAAAATACATCGACGACGGATTTTTTATCCGTACTACGGCGGGCGATTGATAATCGCCCCTACACGTGCGATGAACCGTACGTCCCATCAACGCAAACCGCGTGTGTCGTTAAATGTATTTCATGCAAACACAAATTTTTTTATCCATACGCAAAATCCCTGCGTTCATTGTACGGGCTGCCGCCTTCGGCAGACCGCATATTCCATCAACACGTTTCATTAAATGTATTTCATACAAACACAAATTTTTTTATCCACACGCAAAATTTCTGCGTTCATTGTACGGGCTGCCGCCTTCGGCAGACCGCTACGAAAAATTCCTGCGTTCATTGTACCGGCGATTATCAATCGCCAGACGGAACGCGGGACGCCGAGGCGGCGTCCCCTACGGTCGTGATAAAAATCTGCGCCACATACATATATATTCTCCGACCCCTTGACTGCGGCGGGCGATTGATAATCGCCCCTGCACGTACGATGAATTGCATTCATTACATTCGTCGATTGCCGTCAAATACACGATACGGAACAAACCACTCTCTACGAAAAACGGTGTGTTCCTGCTCCATGCCCTTGCCTCCGCTCCCTTTCAGGTCGCTGCGGCGCAGGCATTTCGCCGTAACACACCGCCGCAGAACTCAGGGACGCACCAGCCGAAAACCGAGGTTGTTGTACCGGCCAGACGGATCGATGCCGTCCCGATAAGCCGAACGCAGGTACTGCCCGTTGACGAGCCACGACCCGCCGCGAAGCACGCGGTTGGAGCCACTCCCAGCGCCTTGGGGATCCAAACCAGATGACGGAATTACAAAATAATCTGCCACATACAAGTCCCAACACCACTCCCACACATTACCATGCATGTCAGATAATCCCCATGCATTAAAAGCAAAAATCCCTACCTCTGTTGTCTTTCCTCTGTACATTCCTGCCGGATTGCCGTTATAAGGATAATTCCCATTATAGTTCGCTTGGTCAGTAGTAATATTGTTACCGGTACTAAACGGCGTCGTTGTCTCTGCACGGCACGCATATTCCCATTCCGCCTCTGTAGGTAAACGATAACCGTTAGTGCCGGAGAGCATTTCTACTCCATTCCATGTCGCATTATTGGATGTTGGTATTAATCCTGAATTTGCTTCTATCCAAACATCAGGATTTGTACTCCCGCTTATGCTATATACAGGGCTCAAGCCCTCTCTCATGCTCAACTTGTTGCAGAATACTATAGCTTCATACCAATTTACATAATAAATCGGATAATTATTCCCCCTGCCATAATCTGTTGTACCGGTAGTTGCACTCGCCTGCTGTTGTTCTATCGTTTTTCCCATTACGTCATACCACTGCTTCTGCCTTACCTGATACCTGCTCATGTAAAAACCATTGCTCAAAGTTACGGAATGCCGAGTTTCATTGGTGCTACGGTCCGGCTCTGCAGGAGAAGGATTATTTGCGTCACCATTGCCATTAGAACTGCCCATCATAAAAGTCCCGGGATTTATCCGTACAAAGGGAATATATTCAACTTCTAACATTTCACTATCGTACATGCCGTATTTAACGGCTATTGCCTTTATTGTTGTCAAAGCAGTAATTGTAATGCCGCTTGTATATTTAGTACTGCCGACTCCGCCTTTCGCAGGATCAGTTCCGTCTGTAGTGTACCAAATATCAGCTCCCGGGGCAGCACTAAGTCCTATGACTGTGCCGCTTACCACTCCTCTCACAAGCGAAAGTGTCGCAGGTTCATCAACTTTTCCCGAAGGGATAACGTTATAGGCAGCTTCAAATATCTCGCTGTTTAGCAAAACAGAGCTCGGATCAACTGCTATGGCTTTAAGTGTGAAAGTACCCAAAGAATCTAAGGGAATCGGCGCTGTGTATTGCGTGCCTGAACTGCTCGGATCCCCACCGTTACGCGTATAGTAAATCACAGCTCCTGGAGTCTCGCAGTTCAGAGTTATTTCCGAACCAAACGGATAGGTTGTATCAGGAGGATCAACATTTGCATCGGGATCAGCGATTGGCCTCTTTACTCCGCCAATCCTATCAAGGTAAACGTACACAAAATTTAGACCGGCTTTAACTATTTTAGATTCGCTTCCTTTGGAATGCTTTTTTCCGTTTACATAATCCGAATAGGATGTTATGGATATGGTATATTCTCCGACATTTACTTTTTCATTAATATTAGGATCACCGCTCTTAACCTTATCAAAGCTCTTTGTTGTTGGTCCCGCAATGTCTATTTTATAAAAAAGACCTGTAGTCTTTTTCGAGCCTGTGAAATAAAGTCTGTAAATATAAAAAATATATAGACTTCCTATGATTGATATAATATAAAAATTTATAGGAGATTTCATTAT
>JGI20171J29575_12612760_pt1 | contig 34200 bp, 36 predicted proteins | sample TergutNc150P4_FD_29575 | JGI IMG/M metagenome (IMG submission 29575)
CATCTTCATTGGTCATTTTTCACAAAAATCCTCGTTAATACACAAAGTATTGTCTCGAATTTTTGTGCAAAAGCACCAACAAATCTGCACCGCGCTGGTGCGGCAAGCAGTTTCCGGAGGTGCCCTTAATGAAAATTTGCAGGAGGGGTTTTTTATGAGCTATGGCGGGTATGGCGGTGGCGGATATGGGCAAGGCAGCGCAAGTACGATTATACGATATGTCACAAGCTTCGTTGTCGCAGGTATAAGTTTTTTAATTCCAATTGATAACTATGCCATTAAATCTATAATTTTCCTGGTTGTTGGTATGGGTATTCAATATTTGTGGAAGTTAATCGCGGGATTATTTTAGGATACATACTATTTTGATCTCTAAAAGGCAAAAGCAAAGCTTATGTGTATCTTTAACATAAGCTTTTCTTTTTCGAATTGATTTTTTGGATATAAAATGGTAAAATAACAATAGTTACAAAAAAGTATGGAAGGCAGGACTAAAGTTAACATGAGTTTTATGAAAGTCTTTTTTGGAAATTACAGCAAAAAAGAGTTGAAAAGAATCCAACCAATTTGCGATAAGGTAGAAGCTTTAGAAAGCACATATCAGAAAATGAGCGATGACGAATTAAGGCATCAAACTGACATTTTAAAGGCACGTTTAAAAGACGGTGAAACTATAGACGATATTCTGCCGGATGCTTTCGCCGTGTGCCGCGAGGCCTCGTTCCGCGTTTTAAATATGAAACATTTCCGCGTCCAAATAATAGGAGGTATTGTTTTACATCAGGGCAGAATTGCCGAAATGAAAACAGGTGAAGGGAAAACGTTAGTTGCCACACTTCCGGCCTATTTAAACGGTCTTACCGGAAACGGTGTTCATATTGTCACAGTCAACGAATACCTAGCCCGCCGTGACTCGGAATGGATGGGTAAAGTGTATAAATTTTTAGGTTTAACTGTTGGACTTATTTATCACGATCAGCCAAATTCTGACAGGCAGGCGGCTTATGGCGCTGATATCACCTACTGTACCAATAACGAGCTGGGATTTGATTATTTGCGGGACAACATGGTAGTCTACAAAGAACAAAGAGTTCAGCGCGGACACGTTTTTGCTATAGTGGACGAGGTTGACTCAATTTTAATTGATGAGGCCAGAACGCCGCTGATTATTTCCGGCAAAGGTGACAAATCTACAGACCTCTACGCAAAAGCAAATGTATTTGCAGCATCGCTGCGCCATCACAAATTTACTGAAGTTGATGCAAAAGAAGATCTTGAAGATTTCTATGCCGAACATAATATAGATTATATAATAGATGAAAAAGCCAAATCGGCAACCCTCACTCAAAACGGTGTCAAAAAAGCGGAAGACTTTTTTTCTATAGAAAATTTAACCGATCCGGAGAACCTTACAATCCAGCATCATATTAATCAAGCTATTAAAGCCATAGGGGTTATGAAAAAAGATGTAGATTACGTAGTAAAAGATGGAGAAGTACTCATTGTCGATGAGTTTACCGGACGTTTAATGTACGGCCGGCGTTATAACGAGGGATTGCATCAGGCGATAGAAGCAAAAGAAAACGTAAAAATCGAAAACGAAAGCAAAACATTGGCTACTATCACATTCCAGAACTATTTCCGGTTATACAACAAGCTCAGTGGTATGACAGGTACGGCCCTTACTGAAGATCAGGAGTTTCGTGAAATTTATAAACTGGATGTTATAGAAATTCCAACAAATAAACCAATGATACGCCACGACAGGCCTGATGTTATTTTCCGCACTGAACGCGGGAAATACGCCACACTAATTGAAGAAATCGCCCATTGCAATGAAAAGGGACAGCCTGTGCTTGTAGGTACGGTTTCTATTGAAAAATCTGAACTTTTAAGCAATTTTCTTAAAAAACGCGGTATTAAACACAATGTGTTAAACGCCAAACAGCATGACAAAGAAGCTGAAATCGTTGCTCAGGCCGGAAAGGTGGGGGCGGTAACTATTGCCACCAATATGGCAGGACGCGGTACCGATATTATGCTGGGAGGTAACGCGGAATATCTGGCTAAGACAGAGATGAGGAAACTAAAGTTTCCAGAAGAATTAATTTCTGAAGCTACCGGTTTTGGCGAAACCGAGGATCCTGAAATTCTTAACGCCCGTGAGACCTTCAAAAATCTGCACGAAAAGCATAAAGAAGCCATAAGCTTAGAAGCTGAAAAAGTGCGCGAGGCAGGCGGATTGTTCATAATGGGCACAGAGCGCCATGAATCAAGGCGTATTGATAATCAGCTGCGCGGCCGTGCCGGACGTCAGGGTGATCCTGGTACCAGCCAGTTTTATTTGAGTACGGAAGATAGCCTGATGCGCCTTTTCGGCGGCGAACGCATGAATTCTATTATGACCAGAATGAACGTAGAAGAAAACATGCCCATTGAAAATAAAATGCTGTCCAATATGATTGAAGGCGCTCAGCAGCGTGTTGAACAGCGGAATTTTGGTATACGTAAAAATGTACTTGAATACGATGATGTTATGAACCGCCAGCGCGAAATTATTTACACACAGCGCAATAAAGTATTGGACGGAGAAAATATACACAGCACTATCTTAAAGATGATGGAAGAAACTATTACCGATAATGTAAACTTATATTTATCAGACGAAGAAAAAGACAATTGGAACCTGGCAGGTCTCAGGGAGTTTTATAATGAATGGCTTATTAAAGACATCAATAAGTACTCATTTACAGCCCGCCAGCTGGAAGATATAGAGAAAAATGATATTGTAGATATGCTGACAAAAGATGCGTTAGATATTTACAAAGCCAATGAAGCTATCCTTGCCGAAAAAGATATACAGGAACTGGAAAGAGTTATTCTTTTAAAAAGCGTAGATACTCACTGGATGGATCATATTGACGACATGGAACAGTTAAAACAAGGGATACGGCTGCGGTCTTATGGGCAGAGGGATCCTATTGTGGAGTATCGTTTGGAAGGGTTTGATATGTTTGATCATATGATTGCCAGTATTCGTGAAGAAACAGTCCGCCGTATGCTTATCACACCGGGACGGATTGTAGAAATTCAGAAGCGGCAGGAAGAACAGGAAGAAATCGCACGGCAAATGGCTGGAAAAATTATTAATATTACTAACCAGGTCAACGCAATAAAAAATCGCAGAGAATCCGGGACACTCACCCTTAAATCAGCCTTGACGCGGGAGCAAACGGCAAAGCCAACTCATATGTCTTCCGATGGTACCGATACAAGGAATAAAACCGTTATAAACAAAAACACAAAAGTAGGACGAAATGACCCTTGTCCCTGTGGATCTGGGAAAAAATATAAAAAATGTTGCGGGATGAATGAATAGGAACTGTCTGTCTCCTAACACAGGCGGGAAGATTTTATTTAAATTCAAAAATTTGCTGTAAAGGGAAACTCGCATACAAACAAAAATAATCACATCAGTTGTATCAAATGCAACTGATGTGAAAATGGCTGTAAAGACAAGCGCGGTGAGCTTAAGTATACTCTTTAAATTCTTTTAGAGGTGCCATTTTTTATACCCCTCTTTTCACATAATGAGTATGAAGCAATTCATGAGCCTTATGACTGCCCGGGTTTTCCAAAAACTCATCATATAATTTTTTGATTTCCGGGTTTTCGTGAGAAAGCCGAATGGGTTTGTCTTTATCTTCTTCATAAATAGCGGCGGCTCTTTTCTTTATAATTTCTATATTGTTGCCGTGGAAGGGTTGTCCGCCGCCGCCTACGCAGCCGCCGGGACAAGCCATAATTTCGATAGCGTGGAATTTCTCCCTGCCGTCTCTTATGCTTTCGAGAAGGGTTCGGGCATTGCCCAGCCCGTGAGCTATTCCGATACGCAAATCAGTTCCGGCAACGTTTATTGTGGCTTCCCGAATGCCATCCATTCCTCTGAGCTCTGTAAAATCTACTTTACCAATAGCTTTGCCTGTAAGCCAGCTGGCTGCCGTACGTATAGCAGCCTCTATAACACCGCCTGTAGTTCCGAAGATAACGCCCGCACCTGTAGATTCACCGTAAATAGGGTCAAAATCTTCATCAGGAAGCTCTGTAAAATTGATTCCGGCTTCATGAAGCATGCTTGCCATTTCTCTTGTTGTAATAACATAATCCACGTATTCTTTACCGGCGTCATATCCAAGCTCCGGACGGTTGACTTCATATTTTTTGGCGAGACAAGGCATAACGGATACAACAACCATTTTATCTTTGTCTACGCCGAATTTTTTTGCGAAATGGGTTTTTGCCACAGCTCCCAGCATTTCATGGGGAGATTTACAAGTTGAAGGAATATCAAGGAGCTCAGGGAACTGGTGTTCAATAAATTTAACCCATGCCGGGCAGCAGCTTGTGAGTATGGGGAGCGTACCATTGTTATTGATTCTTTCGATTAATTCGTGGGCTTCTTCCATAATCGTAAGATCTGCCGCGAAATCCGTATCGAAAACCTTATCAAATCCCATACTTCGTAAAGCAGCGGCCATTTTGCCGGTAACTCTTGAACCCGCGGGCATACCAAATTCTTCACCAAGTGCTACCCTTACCGCAGGGGCGGTCTGAACAATAACGAACTTGTCAGGGTCGTTTATTACATTCCAAACTTCACTGATAACCGATTTTTGTGCAAGGGCCCCCGTTGGACAGACAGATACACATTGTCCACAGAACGTACATGTGGTCTCAAGCATAGGATTTTCGAATGCCGTGCTTATTACCGTGTCAAAACCTCTATTTATTGCTGAATAAACGCCTACTGACTGGACGCTATTGCACATTGTTTCACATCTACGGCATAATACGCATTTTTTAGGATCACGTATAAGTGAGTAGCTTGAATCATCTTTTTTATGATCAGTCATAACACCTTCGTATTTTACTTCACAAATACCTAGTTCCGCTGCAAGAGCCTGAAGTTCACATTTTTGATTTTTTTCACAAATAAGGCAATCTTTAGGATGGTTTGAAAGAATAAGCTCAACCATAGTACGCCTTGCTTTTGCGGCTCTGGGCGTATGTGTTTGTATAACCATGCCTTCTGTAACTATTGTTGAACAAGACGCGGCAAGATTTCTTCTGCCTTCAACCTCCACCATACAGACCCGGCATGTGCCAACTTGATTAACCATTTTTATATCATGCATGTTCATATGGCAAAGAGTCGGGATATAGACAGCGGCTTTCCTGGCAGCCTCTAAAATTGTTACACCATCATCAACTTGTATTTTCTTTTTATTAATTGTAACGTTTACCATTATTCATCTCTCCTATTCCCGTACAATTGCTTTTGTCGGACACTTTTTGAAGCATACGCCACATTTTATACATTTATCCTGATCAATAACATGAGTCTTTTTTCTTGCGCCTGAAATACACGAAACAGGACAATTCCTTGCACAAAGGGTGCAGCCTATACATTTATCGGCAATAACTTTAAAAGAAATAAGTTCCTTACAAGCTTTGGCGGGACATGTTTTATCGACAATATGGGCTTTATATTCATCATAGAAATTTTGAATTGTAGTAAGGACGGGATTTGGAGCAGACTGGCCGAGCCCGCAAAGGGATGTATCTTTAATAATTTCACCCAAAGTTTTAATCTCGTCTAAATCTTCCATTTTGCCCTGACCCTTTGTTATTCTATCCAGAATCTCTGAAAGCCTCCTGTTGCCAATACGGCAGGGGGTGCATTTTCCGCAGCTCTCTTCTACCGTGAAATCCAAGTAGTATTTGGCGATTTTAACCATACAGTCGTCTTCGTCCAGAACAATCATCCCGCCGGACCCCATCATTGAGCCAATTGATTGAAGGCCTTCAAAAGTGACGGCTACATTAATATTTTCTTCGGATATACAGCCGCCTGAAGGACCGCCTGTCTGGAGAGCTTTAAATTTTTTACCGTTTCTTATTCCTCCGCCGATATTATAGATTATATCGCTGAGCTTTGTGCCCATGGGCACTTCAACAAGCCCGACATTGTTAACTTGTCCGGCAAGGGCAAAAACTTTTGTGCCGGGACATTTTTCTGTGCCAATGCTTCTGAACCAGTCACTTCCTTTATTTATAATTTGGCATATGTTAGCGTAGGTTTCTACGTTATTTACTATAGTCGGCTGCTGCCAAAGCCCTTTTTGCGCAGGGAAGGGAGGTTTAATTCTAGGTTCACCGCGGCCACCTTCTATAGAATTTATCAGGGAACTCTCTTCACCGCAAACGAACGCGCCGGCGCCAAGATTTATCCGAAGGTTAAAGCTAAAATTCGTGCCAAAAATATTGTCGCCGAGAAGGCCGTATTCCTTAGCTTGCTCTATAGCTATCTTGAGCCTGTTAACGGCAAGCGGATATTCCGCTCTGATATATATTACACCTTCATTTGCGCCTATAGCGTAAGCTGCAATAGCCATAGCTTCCAAAACACTGTGAGGGTCACCTTCGAGTATGGATCTGTCCATAAATGCTCCCGGGTCACCTTCATCGGCATTACAGATAACATATTTTTTGTCGCCTTTTGAGTTATAAGCGGATTCCCATTTAATGCCTGTGGGGAATCCCGCACCGCCTCTTCCGCGGAGACCGCTATTCTTTATTTCATTTATAACATCAATAGGCTTCATTTCCGTAATAACCTTGCCCAACGCTTGATATCCGTCAATTGCTATATAATCATCTATTTTTTCAGGGTCTATAATACCGCAGTTTCTGAGAGCGATTCTGACCTGTCTCTGATAAAAATGAATCTGCCTGAGCTCCGTTTCAGCGCTGTCTTCTTGAGAATCGTGAAATGTAAGCCTTTCCACAGGGCGTCCTTTGATAACGTGCTCTTTTACTATTTCTTCAGCGTCCTTTGCCTTTACACGAACATAAAATATGTTATCCGGATATACCTTAACAATGGGTCCTTGTTCGCAAAAACCAAAGCAGCCGGTTGTAACTACTTGAACTTCATGGAACATATTGTTTTCTTTAAGATGCTTTACGAGGGCATCTTGTATTTCCTTACAGCCAGAAGATACACAACCGGTTCCGCCGCAAACCAAAATATGCATTCTGTATCTATTCACTGCCCTTTACCTCCCGACCAATAATAGCATCGTTTAAAAATATTCCCTGTATAACATGCTTGTCGATTATTTCCTTGGCTCTCTCCGCATTAACGTTGCCATAACGGATAGCTTCGCTTCCCGGAATTCTGACTTCAACAATTGGTTCGGCGTAGCAATAACCAAGGCAGCCTGTCCCCACAACAGAAACATTATTCAGGTTTTTTTCAGATATCTCATCCAAAAGGGCGGACATAGTTTCTCTTGCACCTGCTGCTATGCCACATGTAGCCATTCCCACAAGCAATACGGTGCGGTCAGGGTTGTCTCCGGTTGTTCTCAATAATGTATTGTTTTTTGCTTCTTCCCTGATTTTTTTTAATTCTTCTAATGATTTTATTTTACTCATCATAGTTATCCCCTTTCGCCAAATGTTCTTCAACGATCCCTTTAACGTCTTCGGGGCTGACCCTTCCGTAAACTTTTCCGTTCACAGATATTACTGGAGCAAGGCCACACGCACCTACACATCTTAGAGAATCCAAAGACCACATCTTGTCTTCAGAAGTTTCGCCTACTTTAATTTTAAGCTCTTTTTCAAATTCATCAATAATCTTTTGGGCACCCCTAACGAAACAAGCCGTTCCCATACAGACGTTGACCTGGAATTTGCCTTTGGGAAGCATAGTGAAAAAGGAATAGAAGGTCACTACGCCATAAACCTTAGAGGTGGGAATCCCAAGCTTATGTGCGATATGATCTTGAACTTCCGGAGAAAGATATCCAAAAATATCCTGAGCTTTATGCAGAGTTGTAATAAGGGTGCCTTCTTTATCTCCCAGCTGGTCAATAAACTGATCAAGTTGAGAATATTTAGTTTCATTGCATATAGTTTGACTCATTTTTTAACCTCCTAAGTTAGAAGCTGTATCCGTAATAAAAATTCCAGCAATTTATCCTGTAAGGTTTCACTTGTTTTAAATTACGAATTTAGATTCTTATAATTACTATATCTTAAACCTTATTTTATTTTATACATTTTTAAAATAAAATGCAAGAGTTTCTTTTCAATTGTTATGCTCACAAGTATAAATCTGTCACTCTGTGTTCCAAAAAAACCTCCACATGCGGTTTTTGTCTTCTTCTGAAGCATAATCAATACCTATGCGTTTTGAAGCTTTATATTTTGGTATAAATCCGTCTGATTCCAGCCATAGTTTCTCCGAATTAATCATATTTTCACCGTTGAGACTTCTGTCAATAGATAAATACTTTGTCAATTTACCCGGCCCGTTAAACCCTTCTACACCACGTATCAGCACCGCCTCAGGAAAACCTTCCTTGCCGGTCACAATGTTCAGCAAATTGTGTATTCCATAACACAGATATATGTATGCGGCCCCTCCGCTTTCATACATAATCTTCGTTCGTTCTGTTTTGCCTTTATGTGCATGGCAGGCGGTATCAGATTCTCCATAATAAATTTCCGATTCCGTAATGCGCACTTTTATCACATCACCTTTAGTCATACGGCGGCATAACAGCTTACCTAAAAGCTGAGGCGCCAGATCTTTTGCTGAGTTTTCATAAAATTCTTTATACAAACGTTCCATGTCAAACGTCATACACCAAATTGCACAAACAGGCCAAATGAAAAAATCCGTATGATGCTCGCGCTGATTTGGTTCCTTCCTTTTTATTTTTAACGCTGATCTCCTGCAGCTCAAAAAGTGCGGTTCTATTGTGTTTTTTTAAAAAACACAATAGAACCGCACTTTTGCGCCGCGCCGTCCCCTTGTGTCATTAATCAAAAGTAGGCTGAAGCACACCGTATGCGCCATCATCACGTAAATAGACTACATTTACCTCCCCGGTGTTAGCATTCGTAAACATATAGAACTTGTGGTTTACCATGTTCATCTGCAAGATCGCTTCATCTATTGTAATTGGCTTTATTGGAATTTGCTTTTTGCGGACCACATTGAATTCAACATTATCGTCCTGTACATCCACATCATCCAAAGCCAGGTCATCAATTTTACCCGACCGGAGCTTTTTACTCAATTTTGTCTTGTTTTTTCTAAGCTGGCGGCCTAAAATATCTATTACTTTATCTAACGCTTCATTCATTTCTAGCTGCGTATTTTCCGCCCGATATATCATTGAGGCATCCTTTATCGTAACCTCAACCGTTTGACGATTCTTTTCCAATGTTACAACAACATGAACTTCCGCGTTTTCAGAAAAGATTTTTTTAAACTTGGAAAGCTTTTTTTCGGTAAGTTCTTTAAAATTATCTTTTAGATTCACTTTTCTGGCTGTGTACGTAATATTCATTTTACATTCCTCCAATTTTTATCTTTATCAAGTCTTTTATGGATAAAATAGCACAAAGCAACTCATCCAGCTTTCAGCCTTTTCAGGATCTTAGTGACTTAAGGATTAACAACAGCAATAAAAAACAAGATAATGCTTGAGAAAAATATCGAATAGCTGTTTTCATTGATGCTATAACTTAAGTAAGTTTTCACAGTTTTCCTGCGAGAGAAATGCGTGCACCTCAGGTGCTTTAGAAGCTTGCCGCTGGAAGCTTATCGCCTTCCGCCTCTTCTGCTATAACCTTTGCTTTCGTTGCCTCGTTTCAAATCTGACATTTTGTCTTCACTTGATTGCTTGAATTTAGACATCATATCTTCAAAGCTGCTGTGTTCTGAATTTTTCCAATTAACCTGCCATTCAAAGTTGCCGGGTGATGAAGTCACAGAAGACGAAGATTTATTTTTTTTAACTCGAGGGCTTTGAGGCTTCTTTTTATCTTCCGCCTGCTTAATAGATAAACTAATCCTTCCATTTTCTCCAAGTGACAATACCTTAACCTTAATATCCTGCCCCTCTTTTACGAATTCCCTGATCTCGTTGACAAAGGACTGAGAAACTTCTGATATATGTACCATACCTGTTGAACCATCAGGCAAGTCCACAAAAACACCAAATTTAGTTATTCCAGAAATACGTCCCGTCAATATTGAGCCAACCTCAAGTGCCATAAAAAGCGTTCTCCTTTTAAACTTAGTTTAATCTCCCATTATGTTTATAAAAACACGTTCACCTTTACTTACATAGCCATATGAATCTTTTATAATTCTCTCTTTATACTTTTCGAACTCTTCCTCTTCATAATTATAAATTGTTTCTAGCTCTTGATTTTTAGCGGTCTGATCATCAATTTTTTTATTTAAATCAAACAGCTGCTGCTGCTTTTGTGTTTTCTGCATATTTATATTTGAAAGTGTAAATACAGAATATAGAATAAACAAAATTATTGCAACATACAAAAAATAATAATTAGCTTTCTTTTTTTGTTTTCTTGTAACGGTAACTTCTGTAGGTACATTGTGTTTATGCGTTTTGGCCTGATTCTTTATGGCGCTGTTTGTCATGCCGTTTACCTCTTTTATGTCCAGATTTTTCATTATCCTTTTTATCTCTACGCTTATTATACAATGGTTTAGCAACAATTTTCAATAGCGTTTTCATGATTTTTTTACTTTTTTTTAAAGGCCAGGAAACAATGAGGCATACCGCTTTAATAACCTTCACATATAACATTGAAAGCAATTCGCCTAATGTGTATCTAAAAATAATTAATCCGATAAATTCTCCTAATAATATATAAAAACGGACACGGCCTTCCATCAACCCTAACGCGAGAAGAAATGTCACAAAAGCCGCAAAGATCATAAAAAAAATATCTGACAGCACAATATGATACTTTTTTTTAAATCCGGCTACCCTTAGAAACCTGACAGTCTCGTAACAGACACCTATCAAAAAGCCTGTTAAAATGGCGTATAAAAAAACTTTTGTTTGTTCTAATATGGAAATTTCCAAATTTAAATCACCTGCCTTTTAGCTCACATTTCAGATATAACCCCGGCTTCAGACATGGAGCGCCGTGGCCACCAACCACTGACCACTAACCACTTTTTATAACTTTATTTAAATAATTTTGAGAACATGCCTTTTGATTGTTGTCCCGATGTTATATATTGCAGCGAATTAATTGTACCATCAATAGATACTTCTCCGGAATCAAGTGTCAATTTGTTAATATGCAGATTATTTCCTTTAACAATAAGGCCTCCGCAATCTGTAAATATACTAATTGTTTGTTCATCAAACTCAGCCACATCCGTTACTCCAGTCATTACTAATCTTGATCTGTTTTCTAAAATCAGTGAATGCGGCTTATTGCTTTTAATTTGCTCATTCATAAAAATGTCCTCCATACAAACTATACAATATGTATAATTTATATGGAGGAATTTACTATTTTATGAGTGTAGAACGGTCACCAGTCAATTCACGCGCTGCCGTCCTGCATATTTATTTCATTTTGTTCAACAGGTCCAACAGGTGCTTCTGTTTCAGACTGCTCCTCCGGTTCAACAGATACCTCTGTTTCAGACTGCCCTTCCGGCTCAACAGGTACCTCTGTTTCAGGCTGCCCCTCCGGCTCAGCAGGTACCTCTGTCTCAGGCTGTTCTTCCGGTACAGCTTTCATTGAGAGACTGACACGCTTTTTCTCAATGTCAATACCTGTTATCATAACTTTCACTGTCTGACCTACTTTTAAAACATCATGAGGCTTATTAAGACGTTCATTTGAAATCTGAGAAATATGAATCAGCCCGTCAATACCCGGAATGATACTTGCAAAGGCGCCAAAAGCCGTTAATCCTACAATTTTTGCATCCAGTACCGTATTGGGCGGGAAATTATTCTTCAAAATTTCCCATGGATTGTCTTCTGCTTTTTTGTATCCTAACGAGATTTTGCTTGTTTCAGCATTGATATCTTTAATATATACATCTACTCTATCACCCACATTTACAACTTCATTGGGGTGTTTAATGTGTTCCCAAGACAGCTCTGAAATATGAATCATGCCGAAAATGCCGCCCAAATCGACAAACGCGCCATAATTCGTAATTGACTTTACTACGCCGGTATACAATTTACCGACATCCGCGGTTCTCCAGAATTCAGCTTTTTGCTCAGCTCTCTGATCTTTAAGTACACTGCGTATGGAACCTACCAAACGTCTCTTACGCCCCTTTTGAGATACCTCTAAAAGCTTGAAATTGACTGTTTGCCCAACTAGTTCTTCAATAGGATCATTTCTATGAGCCGTGGCTTGGGATGCCGGAATAAATATACGTGAACCGCTAGATAAAACAATGACTCCGCCGTTTACTTTTTCAGAGACTGTTCCCGACAAAATTTCCCCGCTCTCTGCCGCCTTTTCTAGTTTTTCCCAGCCTTTTTGAGCATCAATCCTCCGCTTAGAAAGCAATATAGTACCTTCCTGATCATTCGTTTTCATAATCAGAAGCTCTAATTTGTCACCGATTTTTACAATGTCTTCAGGTTTAGAGTCCCGCACAGATGTAAGCTCATCAATCGGTATACACCCGGTTTGCTTTCGTCCGACAATATCTACATAAACTTCATTTGGAGCGATTCCAACGACAACCCCTGTCACCTTCTCGTTTGTATTAAAGTTTTTTAATGATTCTTCTAAAAGTTCCTCGAAATTTTCCTCTCCGGAAGCATTTGCTGCTTCTGTGATTACCTGGCTTTCACTCTCGTTAATATTTTCCTGAGTTATGTTGTTGCCTATTACTTCATTTTTTTCACCGGATGTATTGATTTCACTCATCTTATCCAGTACCTCCTTTATTATCATCGCGGGCGCTGAAGTACCTGCCGCAGCGCCAACAATCTTTCTGACGTAGCATTACATATTGTATCAAAAATCTTCGCATTTGTATATGCCTTTTTTGAATGAATTTAAACATTTTTTCCATTCTTCTTATTTATAACGAGAGTCCTGCAAATCCATTTGCCGCATTTCCCGAATCTTATCCATAATCCTTCGGCTGGCATTGCGAAATTCAGAAGATGAACCGCCAAACACACCTAACTCAAATTGCGACATAGGCTCTCCAAAATGAATGTATCTTTTGCTGAATAGCCATTTTCGCCCGACCCTTGTAATGCATACAGGAATTACCGGCGTGTTTGAGTTATAAGCAATAACCGACGCTCCCGTTTTGGGTTGCAGAAGCTTATCGGTTTTAGACCGTGTCCCTTCAAAGAAAATCAGCAGCACCCGCCCATCATTCAGCAGATCCTGGGCTAATTCAATTGCATGTGTATCTCCGCTTCCGCGTACAACTGGAAATGCACCAAGTCTTGTCATGATTTTAGCAATAATTTTATGTTTAAACAATTCTGCTTTCGCCATAAAATATAATTTTCGGCGCATTTGCGCCAGCCCAATTAAAATAGGATCTGTATTAGAAATATGATTTGACACCAGAAGGTACTTTCCTTTGCGGGGCAGAACCTTGCTGTTCACAACTTTATATCTGTAGAGGAACTTCATTATCGGAGCTAAAAACGCAAGGCTAAATCCATAAAGTAAGCCCGAGTGTTTGATTTTTGCGAGTGCCCTTTGCCTTGCGATTTTAGTTTGCTGTTCGCGCTGATTATCCGATATTTGTTTTTCCGGCTGAGAATCAAGAAATGATTTAGAAAAAACAGTTAGATCATGCTTATTCCAGTCATCGGCACTTGTATACGGAACGGATTCTTTTGCCTTTGCATCATTATTCTTTTCTTTATTTTCGGACACAATCAAAGACGATTCAACCTTGCTAAACGTATCCTGCTGTGTTTTTGGCAATTCCGCATTACATAGTGTCTCTGATTTTATTTTTACCGGTTCAGCCTCATTAAATGTGTCCGGCTGTGTTCCGGGTGGTTTTGACTCGCTGGATGTTTCTGATTTTATTTTTACCGGTTCAGTCTCATTAAATGTGTCCGGCCGCGTTCCGGGTAATTCTTCCTTACTTGATATATCTGATTGTACTTGCGGTGATTCGGAAACAGGAAAGATTAAAAATTCCAACCCATCCTTGTTATCAGCTTTTTCCTCGTTATCAACTTTTTCCTCTTGCATTTCCAATTCATAGCTATATGTCTCGTCTTCATCAGGCCTGATAATTTGATAAGTAAATGTTGTTGACTTACTCATGATATTCCCTCTTTTATCACATTAATCAGTTTTTCAGCTGCTTCATCCGGTGTATCAGCAGTGGTATCCAAAATAACAGATCCAAGGGCCGGCTTGAGCGGCGCGATTTTTCTTCCGGTATCCTGCTCGTCTCTTAGTCTAATTTCTTGTAATATTTTTTTATAATCTACATCTATACATTTTTCTTTTAACTCTTTATACCGTCTTTTAGCACGTTCCTCCAATGAGGCCGTGAAAAAAACCTTCACATTGGCATGAGGCAGAACAACTGTTCCGATATCACGTCCATCCATAATTACAGAATGCTCTTTGGCTATTTCCCGCTGCAATGACAATAAATAATCACGCACAAACGGCAGTGCCGAAATCAGTGAAGCAGCCATTGAAACCTCCGGTGTCCTTATTTCGCCGGATACATCAACACCGTTTAATAAAACTGTTTGCTGTTTTTTTTCATTTAGAGAAAGACTGATCTTTGTCTGTGCCAGCAGAGCCTTCAGGGAATCTATATCTTCAAGAGAGACATTTTGCTTCAGCGCGGCCAATGATGCCGTACGGTACAAAGCGCCTGTATCAATGTAGATAAAATTAAAATATTCCGCAGCCCGCCTCGCAATTGTAGATTTCCCTGCCCCGGCAGGCCCGTCTATGGCAACCGATATAGGCATAACTTACGTACACACCTTTCCCGCAAGAGCACCCGTACTCCAAGCTGCCTGCAGGTTAAACCCGCCAGTATACCCCGATACATCAATTACCTCTCCCGCAAAAAACAGCTGTTTAGTTATTTTACTTTCCATAGTTTTTGGATTTATTTCGTTTACTGATACGCCGCCTGATGTTACTATAGCTTCTTCAATGGGACGGAAGCCCTTTATTTCTATATTAAAATTTTTTATATTGTTTATCAATTTTGCTCTGTCTTCTTTTGTGATACTGTTGCATTGTTTATTAAAGTCAATATCCGCGCGTGTTAAAATAATCGGAATTATTCTTTTAGGAAGCAATTCTTTCAAAGAATTCGCTATAGATTTGTTAATATTCTTTGATAAATCCCTAAGCAGCCTTTTGCTTAGCTGCCCGTCCGTCAAGGCCGGTTTTAAATCAATAACAACAATATATCTGCCGTCCGCCATATGGCTCATATGGGCGCTTGCGCTCAAAACCAATGGACCGCTTATACCAAAATGCGTAAATATCAATTCTCCAAAATCGTTATAAGGTTCTTTTTTGGTCTTAGTATCGAAAACCTTCAGCGAAATATTTTTTAAGCTAAGCCCCTGCAGTGATTTACAGCATGTATCGCAACTTACCAGAGGTACTAAAGAGGGCGAAAGCGGTGTAACAGTATGTCCACCCTGCAAAGCCAAATTATACCCGTCACCAGAAGAACCTGTTTGAGGATAACTTTTACCGCCGCAGCAAACTATTATTTTGTCGGCTTTGAATATCTCACCGGAGCTTGCAAAACAGCCAACGCATTTGCTGTTTTGTATAATGAGTTTCTTTACGGCAACACCGGTCCTTATATGGCAGTTTTTTGACATCATCACACGGTGCAGAGCGTTAACCACGTCCTGGGATTTATCTGATATGGGAAAAACTCTTTTCCCCCGTTCTGTCTTTGTCATAACGCCGGCCTGTTCAAAAAAGCTAATGGTATCTTTCGCTGTAAAAAAATTAATTGCGCTGTATAAAAAGCGTCCGTTTTCAGGCATATTAGCAATAAATTCATCTTCACCGCAAAAGTTAGTGATGTTACATCTTCCCTTACCTGTTATTAATAATTTTTTACCTAAAATATTGTTCTTTTCTAAAAGTAAAACCTCGGCGCCGCCTTTAGCGGACATACAAGCAGCCATCATTCCAGCCGCCCCTCCGCCGATTACAACTACTTTGATACCGTATCACCCTGCTTCCATGAATAACCATAACTATTTTAACACAATAATAAGAAAAATTCAACACATTTCAGTTTTTAAGTTTCAAAGTGAGAAAGGGTTACTATTGTGAATCCTGTCACCATCTTGGTGACGGGATTCACAATAGTAACCAACTGGCAATGAAGGAGAGGATATTTTACCTGCGGTACTTGCTGTTAAAATCGAAATGTGCTAGTATTAAATAAAATATTGGTGTATACATGGAGAAAGTTAATTGAGAGTTTCGAATTGTATGATGAGGAGTTTCCGCAGAGAATTTTATAATTTAGAATTGGAGGGATAATTGTGGAGAATAAAACCGCGGTAACTACAGAGGAATTTCACAAAGAGCTTGATTTGATTCAGGGCTGCATCACCCGCATGGCGCAGAACTCATTTATGATAAAAGGGTGGGGCTTCACGCTCGTTGCCGCACTGGCTGCGCTGATGGCTGACAAGGTAAATCTTTACATCATCAGCGGCATAGGTGTTTTTATTTTGCTGTATGTTGTGACAATGAGTTTTCGGAGGTGCCCTTTATAAAGAACCCCATTCTTGAGATAATGCAAAGCCAAATTCTTTATCAAAAACAGAAATTGCAGCTTCGATAACATCAACTATCTCTCCAAAGTCGCGATCTTGACCTTTAATTTTTTCTTCACGCAAACCGGAAATTAGAAGCGTCGCTGTGTTCAATAGTGACATATGAGCATTTCGAGTTTCTTCGTATGTTGCTTTTGTAGCTGTCTCGCACTGGATTTTCAAACAGTGCAGATAATGGCGATAAGAATTACCCTCTTTATAGTTAGTCGCAGAAGGCATAGCGCCTTCAAATAAAATATTACTATATATATTTGCCATTAATTCAGGAGGTGCCAGTCTTGAAAGAACATTGGCTCGTTTTGCTACATCAAGATATGTGACTTTGTATTCGGAAAAAGCTTGCGGACAATAATACCAAATTGCACGTCGACTGGGATCATCATCATTGTTGGTTTCAAAATGTTCAGGTTTGAACCATCTTACATTAAGAAAATTACCGGCAGCGATAGCGTCACATTTTGCTATTGCCAAACAAAGTAATTGATGACTCGCATACCCAACGATAACTTTTTTGCCGAGCCGTTTGATTCCGGCAACGAGAGCAAGAAGGTTTGTAACCCACAATGGTTTATTAACAAGATAATAACTATCAGGGTGTTCACATACGATATAAACCCCTTTAACATCCCATTGATTTGCGTATTGTATTATTCTTTCAACTTGTGTTTCGTCAGCAAAAACATCGCTTGCAAGTGCTATTGTGTGGAGCAGGGACTTCCCATTTGCTACTTTACTCGCTTTGTCTGCAATCGTACTTTGGAATTTTCCCCATCGATCATCAATTTTCGTTGTTGTATGAGATGGGAGAATAAATGCTTCGGATTGTATTTGACTATTGATATTTGATAGTACAGAAAGAACATCGTCACACTCGCCGAGTTCAATATTTGTTATCCCAGACTTTGGCCAGTATGAATATTGTTGAAGATTTTTATGATATTTACGTGGGCTGTACATCTGCGGATCAAAAAGAATTTGCCCGTTTACTTTGCGCAATGAATCGGAAAAAGGTGATAATTTATCCTGTGAAATGTTCAACGGACTCAGAATTACCGTTGAATCTCCCCATGCTTCAGAAAGCTCTCTACAAAGAGATTGCATTCCATGTCCCATTTGAATATAAAATTTCATTACTTTTCCTCCTGAAATTGCAATGTCGCTTTTGTGCCATTAAGCCAATTAAGCGCTTGCGTCGCTCCGCTTGGTCGACGTGAAGGCAGTTTACCCATTAGAGAACTCAGCAACCCCATAAATTGTTGCTGTGTATCACCGGTAATTTGAAAACTCACTGGCGTTATTGTTTCTGTTCGTTGGAGTATTTCCAAGTGGCTTCTTGCACCTTCACTAAATGGGTTTTGGCCGGATAAACACTCGTATGTAACCACACCTATTGAAAATAAATCAGCGCGCGAGTCAATGTCATTTTTCAAGTTGTTAAATTGTTCTGGAGCAGCGTATCCAGGGGTGTGTGGTCCAACGATAGCTTCTGTTTTTGTAAGTGAAGGCAATCCCAATATGCGAGCAATTCCAAAATCCAAGAAAAAAACTTTGCCATTGTCGGAAATAATAATATTTTCAGGTTTAATATCACGATGTATGATGTTTTTTATTTCAAGCTGTTTTATAAATAATAGTCCCTGTTCTAAAAAATCAACAGCCTCTTTTAATGTGAAACGTTCGTCTCTTTCGATACGTTTGCGTAACTCTTCGCCGTCTATTCTCTGTTCAATAACATAAAGTGTATCCGTACCTTCATAGATGATGTTTCCTGTTTCATAGATAGCCGGAACACAATCAAAATCCGAATTTTCACTAATATCTATTTCTCGCTGAGACCGAGCGTCCGTTTTAAAAAACAATTTGAGGACTATGTCTCCGTATAATTGATGCGTTGCGCTAAACACTACTTTTTGACCACCACGGGCTATTTGAGTTAGATTGGCGAATGTTAATTTTAGCGAATCAAAATCACGCATAGGATCTTCCTCCTTGATGAGCAATAGTTTTACCAATCCACTCATTGAATTGAAAAGAAAGATAACTTGATGGAAGGGTATACTGTTTAGCCTTGACTATTTTTTTAAACTGCGATCCTTTACAGTATAATCCAATACCATATTTCGAGAAAGCTTTTACTGTTTCACGTTGTGGGCGAACAGAATTGGTTAATGCATATGAATGCGAGGCAAACCAAGTATTGAGGTGCGTCTGTTCAATAACCTTGCTTACATTGTTCAATTTTGCCTCTACCGCAACTAATTTTGTTATACTGAACACATCCCGCAAATCACGCACTTTCCAACAATTTTTACGATATAAGATTAATTTTGAGCTCAATAGCTTCTCAAGTGATGTTATAGTCTGTTTTTCCGGTAGGCCAAGCTTTGAGATTATTTTAGCGCCATTTGCGTTTTGGGAATAACCAAGAAACGAAAGAACTTTCAAATCATTAGTATCTAACTGTTCCCTTTCTGCTGACCAATTATCAATAATCGAGGGAAGATATGAAGCGAAAACAATATCAGGGAACCCCGATTCAATTCGAGGTTCAACAAAAACAGCAAGCTGGGTTTTTTTATTATCACGCGTGAATCTTGTGCAATAATAATCTATAAATTGCTCAACTAAAGCATATTCATTACCCATTGTCGCGCTGCGAGTATGCAGGCCAATATTGGGATCATTATTATTTAAAAATATGACTTGACTCATGAAGAAGTTTCTCCCCTCTCGACTGTTTTTATTCTGCCATCTATAGGCTTAGAGGACCCTTTAGGAATTAACCATACTCTACCCAATTTGGTCGCACCTTTTACTTTTTCTTGTGCGCACAACGACTGAACTTGCCGTACGTTAATTCCCCATATTTTACTGGCTTCCTGAGGAGTCATCCAATTCATATCCACAAAACACACCTCGACTAAGATTTACAAATATATTATACTGCGTTTGACCGCATTTTGCAAGACCTGTTTTCATAATAAAATCGTTCCGCTGTCAATTCAAATATTAACCAAAATTTATAGTGCGTTTTTGTGCATTTTCACGTGATCTATCTTAAGTTGACGACATTGATCCTGAATGCTAAAATCCCCGCTCTTGCGGGGATTTTGCGTAAATAGCCGATGAAATATTTATATATCACAATAGTGAGTTGCTTCGCTGCGCTGCTTTGAGACGTGGTGACCAAACCGCTTTTAGGGTCCACCATCCATAGCCATAAAATGTGTCACCGGGCTGAAGCAGGGATTCATCATAATTGTTGAGCCGCCATCCGAGGAATATATAATCTGTGCGGGTTGGACCGGGCAATACTGTGTAAATCGGAGGCCATGGATAATAACCTACCGGCAAGGTTACTGTTTGGTGCGGGAACGCATAGTGTTCCTCAGTCAGACTGGACGGATCGCCGCCGTTAACATCATAGACCACACCTACCTTGACACAATATGTATCATTAGAACGCGCGATTGGATTTGAGTCAGCGGAAGTCACTGCGCCCGCGCCGGTAATCAAAATGCCGCCAAGGATCATGACTGCCAATAGGACTGCTAAAAGTTTCTTTGTTGTTTTCATTGTGTTTGTTCCTTTCTGTCTGTAAGCTTGATATTATTATAGGTTCATTGGCATGAGATGTCAAGGACGTGGTTTGAAATCCTGGCTGCTTAATTCTTAGGCTGCGGACGCAGTCCACCGTATGCCATCTCCACATTTGACAAATGACAAAAAAAAGATATAATAATATATTATACAGGGAGGTATGTTAAAAAATATAAAATTTAAGATTTTGCAACAGGATCTAAAGAATTATTTAAGAAAGGTGTGATTATAGGGCTGGCTATGCTTCTTTCATCCGGATTTTGTATGGGGAAGGGTTAGCATCATGCTCCTGACTATGATAATATGGAATGAACATAAAAATTTCTGGAAACAAATATTTCTTTTGGCGAAAAACGAACTTATTAAAACTTATAAAGGTGCGGCTATAGGCCCTCTATGGGCCATTATTAAACCTGCTTTTACCATATTTGTCTACTGGTTTGCCTTTGCGATAGGTATTCGGGACAGCAGAACGATAGGTATTGCTATAAATGGACAGACAGTCAGATTTGATTTTTTCTTATTTATGCTTCCGGGTTTTGTCCCCTGGTTTTTTATAAATGACAATATAGTATTGGGGGCTAAATCTATACGGCTCAACAGTCAATTTGTTACTAAAGTATCTTTTCCTGTTTCGACTATAATGACCTTTACTTCTTTGTCCAGATTATTTGTGCATATATTTTTATCTTTAATTATGTATATTATAATTCTTTTTATGCATGGCCCGTCTATTTATAACTTACAGTTCTTTTTTTACTGCCCTTTGATGTTTTTATTTTTTACTATGCTCACCTGGTCTACAGCGCCTATGAGCGCGTTTAGCAAGGATTTTGAAAATATGATTGTATCTATTATGTCCGGAGTATTTTGGCTTTCGGGGATAATGTACAGCAGTTATCATAAAAATAAAATTATTAGTAAAGTAATGCTCTTTAATCCTATTAATTTTTTTGTAAACGGATATAGAAATGCATTTATTTACAACCGGCCTTTTTATTGGTATAAAACAGAACTGGTAATCTTTTTAGCTGAATTTGCGTTTGTATTCCTGCTGGGCATATTTAACTATAACCGTTTGCGCAAAAAGCTGCCCGATGTTCTATAAGAGCATGTTTAAAAGTTGTAAAAAAGGTGGTGACGCGGGCATAAAACTCTGCTCTTTCACATATGTTTAGTGCGCGGAATGGGTGGAGCATCATGCTCCAAATGATGAAAAAACCTGTTATTTCATTTGATAAAGTCAGCAAAGAATATACTTTATATAAAAACGATCAGGAACGTTTTAAAGCATTGTTTGTAAATCCTAAAAATGTAAAGAAGCACAGAGCTTTAAACGATATATCTGTAAATATTTATTCCGGTGAATCTGTTGGAATTATTGGTGCTAACGGTGCAGGCAAATCTACAATGCTGAAAATGATTACCGGCGTCACATACCCCACCAGTGGCAATATTGCTGTTCGCGGAAAGGTTGCGGCACTTTTGGAGCTTACTGCTGGTTTCAGCTCTGAAATGACCGGACGTGAAAATATTTATCTAAAGGGGTATATTTTAGGGTTATCTGACAAATATATTCGTGCAATTGAGCCAAATATTATTGAATTTGCTGAGCTTGGTGATTATATTGACCAGCCTGTACGCACGTATTCCAGCGGTATGAAAATGCGTCTTGGGTTTGCGATAAATATAAACATAGAACCCGACATACTTGTAATTGATGAAGCGTTATCTGTAGGCGATACAAGCTTTAAGAAAAAATGCAAAGAACAAATCAACGAAATAATCAAAACCGGTGTAACAGTTCTCTTTGTCAGCCATTCACCAGAATCTGTTATAGAGATTTGTAAACGCGCTATATTTCTAAAACACGGCTGTATACTTTTTGACGGGTCTGTTGAAGACGCTTTGGGAGTGTATGAACGTTCAAAGACAAAAAAGTAATACTACACTACACACGAAAGCGTGTACAGTAAAATCTTTAGGGTACCTCTGAAAACTGCTTGCCACACCCGCGCGGTGCGGCATGAGTTTCCGGAGGTACCCTTTAACGTTCCCGGGTATAATGTTGTATTTATGCCGAAACATCAAGGTTATCGAATTGCGATCTCCATTCTTCATAGTTTTCACATTTTTCGGCCTCGTTTTTTATTTGTACCAGTTCTTTGTTTTTCTGTAAATCCTGTAAAACGACACATAAATCATAATAAATTTCTGCGTTTACCCCTTCTTTCATGCGAATGGCATTATACAAATGCATTAGGCCATCTTCAATATTGCCTAAGCGATATAACGCGAGTCCCAGCCCCTTTGAAGCATAGGCGTCTTCAGGGTTGATTTTTAAAATACGCCTGTTGACGTTTTCGCACGATTCGTAATTTTGCAGTTCAAAGCTTACATACCCTGACAGCTCCATATATTCTATATTATCCGGTTGCTTAGCCAGCAGCTTGTCTAAAACCAGATCCGCGGATTGAAATTGCTTTTTATTTATTAATGAATAAGCTAATTTATGTAAAGTTTCGTCATCGTCTATAGACTCAATTCTTTTCTTAATTTTTGAAACTTCCACGTTATATGAGCAGTATTTATTTTCACTGTAAACGTCGTCGTTCATGCATAACCGCGTATTGTTACAGCCGCCTAGGCACACATGACCGTACTGGCATTTAGCGCATAATCCGGTGAGCTGATTCTTTTTAAAATTTCTGTTCCATTTAAAGCTGTTTTCAGAAAGCCATATATCTGATAATGGTCTTTCGCGGATGTTGCCCTCAATAAATTTGCGGTCTCTTAGGGAAGTACAGGCCGTTATATCCCCGTTATGCAATATGCCCATAGAACGTTTTCCGGCGCTGCAGCCCTGCCAGTGGCCGGTATCCGGAGTTGTGCTTTGCATTACCTCAAGTACTTTTTTGTTATAGTACCCCATACAGTCAGCAAGCACCATACCTACATTTCCGTCTTTCTTACTGTGGGCGAAATCTATAATTTTGTCAACGTGTTCAGGCTCAAGGTACCATTCAGTCTGATGTACGAAGTTTCCCATAGGCAGCGCCATTTGCATTTGCCAGGTGACCACTCCTATTTCACTGAAAAGCTCATACATTTCCTCTAATTCGTTTATATTTACACTGTTTACAGTAGTAATAACCGCAGGATATACTCCGCCGTCCTTGATTAATTTCAGCGCTTTTATACTCCTGTCGAAAGAACCTTCTCTTCTAATGTAATCATGAGTACTTTTTAGTCCGTCAATACTTATAGCCATAGTATTGATGTCTGATTCTTTAGCCTTTTTCACCAAAGCCTCATCCAATATCCAGCCATTTGTAATTATATTTGGAATAATGCCGTTTTTACTTAACTGTTTTGCGATAATAGGCCAATCCTTACGGATAGTAGGTTCGCCGCCGGACAATGTAATATATTCTATATCAAGTTCTTTTAAGTCATCACAGAGCTTGAGTGCTTCTTCCGTAGTCAATTCACCCTCAAGCTTATCTGCGCAGCTGGAACCGCAATGCTTACAGCGCATATTACAGCCCATGGTCAGCTCCCACACTGCCGCCGTTAATTTATAATCCATAACTTTATATCTCCCGCATTTTTAATATTTTAAGGGTACCTCCAAAAACTGCTTGCTTTATCAGTGTGGTACAGATTTATTGGTGCTTTTTCACAAAAGTTCAGGGCAATACTTCATGTATTAACGAGAATTTTTGTGGAAAATGACCGGTGAAGATGCGCCGTTATGGTGCATCAATAAGTTTTCGGAGGTACCCTTTTAAGTTAAAGCATTGCCGCAGCAGCGCAAAACCGCGGCAATGTAATAACCTGTTTAATCATCTGTTATTTATTCAGTGAGTAATATTTAGCTCTTACGGGTAACTCCATACATTGGCGTAACACCGTACTCAGGAACTACAACGCCATATTTCAAAACTATTGGAACGCCGTATTTCGGAGTTACTGGAACACCGTATTTCATAACAACTGGTGGGTCGTCACAGCAGCAGCATTTCGCGTCAGCAAAGCTATCCGATACACAGCAGTCACATCCGCCTTCGATATTGAACAAATCTTCCTTTGTCATTTCGCTTAAAGCTTTGTTTAATTTAGATTTCATAGTTTTTCTCCCTTCTAAAATTAAATTAGATTTTAGTGATTTTTATATCCGGTTACTTACTCAGAACGTCGTGATGTATCGGTATCGGTTGGTGTAGGTTTTACCGCATACAGGGAAACAACAGGTACACCGTAGCGAAGAATCGGCGGTATGCCGTATTTTGCGGTCACCGGAGGATCGCAGCAAGGGCATACGCATTTCGAGTCAGCAAAGCTATCCGATACGCAGCAGTCACATCCGCCTTCAACGCTAAATAACTCCTCAGGCGTCATTTCGCTGAAAGCTTTGTTTAACTTAGATTTCATAGTTTTTCTCCCTTCAATTATTATAACGTAAGTATAAATGTCAGCGTTTTTGAACGGTTAGGCGTAAACCGGGCCAGTGCCAGTGCCATCACCTTTAGGCGGAAGTCCATAGCAGATCAATATATCTTTTGGACCGCTTTTTAAAGCACTTACCGATATAAACGCGCTGGATACGTCAAGTCCGCCTTCAATTTCAAACAATTCTTCTGATGTCATTTCGCTGAAAGCTTTGTCTAATTTTAATTCCATTATTTTTCTCCTTCCGTAAAATTATGATAAATATGTATACTAACACAGTCAAAATCCTGCGCACTGATTTTGACTTGATAGATACCGAAAACAAAAATTTTACATAATGCCCAATTTTTCTAATATCAAAAATATGACTCTTTTAGAGATAACTATACCTTCACCATTAACTGTTTCTATTTCAAATACACACGACCATATAATAAGCAGTATTAAAGAAATAGTTATTGCATATATAAATATCAGCGCCAATTTAGGCAGCCGCTGTTCCATTACCTCTCTGCTGTCTGTTATTTCGCTTAAAGGAATAGTTACAAATTTCAAAATAATATAATCCTCCCTTAACAGTATTATATGTCTGAAGTGTCAGGAAGTTGTTCCTTCCATAAACTATAATACACACCTTTTTTGTTCATTAATACGTTGTGCACACCTTCTTCAGCAATGCTTCCTTCCTTCATCACATAGATTTTATCACAGTATTTTATGGTACTTAACCTATGGGCAATAATAATCATTGTCGGCGCGTGATTCACCGGCTGCTCCAGGCGCGGATTGTTGATGAAAGAGATAGATTTTGCGCCCGCGTCACAGCTTTCCGATGACTTTTTCACACGTTTATCCGAAAGAGAATTAATTGTTTTTTCAATAGATTTTTCAGCAATTGAATCAAGATTGCTGGTAGCTTCGTCCATAATAAGGATTTCCGGCTTTTTTAGCAGTGCCCTCGCTATAGCTAACCGCTGTTTCTGTCCGCCGGATAAATTAGCCCCGTTCTCTTCAAGCTTCGTGTCATATCTTAATGGAAGAGTATTAATAAATTCGTCTGCTTTACTTAATTTACATGATTCAATAATTTCATCTAACCCAATATTATCATTGCCAAGGGTTAGATTTTCACGTATAGAACCGCTGAACAAAAAAATATCCTGAGATATATACGCTGTTTTTTGCCGCAGCGCATGTAAATCTATATCTTTGATATTATAGCTGCCAAAGAATATATCTCCTTTTTCCGCTGAATAAAAGTTCATTAATAATTTAACCAGTGTTGTTTTGCCGCATCCGCTTTCTCCAACCAGCGCTATCTTCTCGCCGGGATTAATTTTTATATTGATATCTTTTAAAGTAAGCTTACGGGCCCCGTACCTAAAATCCAAATTTTTTATTTCAATAGGACACATAAGCGAAATATCTTCTATTTTATTATTGCCTGATTCTGTTATCTCAAGCTCTAAGTCCAAAATCTCACCCAAACGTTCCGCGGCGGCAATAGCTGTTTGCATTTGAGGCTGCAAATTAATTAAATTTTTTATCGGGTCAGAAAAATACGCGAGAATAGCGTTAAAAGTTAAAAGACTTCCTAATGTAAGCTGACCATCTAAAATTAATGACGCCCCAATCCAAAGTATTATAACCTGTCCTATAATTGCGGCGGCGGTTGTTAAACTGTACTGGCTGTTTGAAATAACCCCTCCTTTGAAAACACTTTTTATTAATCTAATAAATAAAGATTCTGTTTTATGCTGTGCCTGACGTTCCGCCGTAAAAGATTTTACTGTCTCAATACCGTTTAAAGTCTCTACAAGATACGAGGTTACCTGTGCGTTATCTTCCATCTGTTGTTTATTTATTTTTTTGATAGGTTTGTTATACGCGAAAACTAAAATTCCATAAACCAAAAGCATAATAACCGCAATCCCAAATAACTGCGGATTATGATTGTACAGTATGATTCCGCCGGCAGCCGCCATAATAGTATCAATCATAATAGTTAATGCCGCGCCGGAAATAGCTGATTCAATTTTAGAAGCGTCCATAAATCTGGAAATAATTTCACCCACACGTCTTGTCCCAAAGAAGCTCATTGGAAGCTTTAAAACGTGCTCATAATACCCTAAAATAAGAGGAATATTTAATCTTTGGCTTAAATAAAGAATTAAATGATTACGGCAATATTCAAGTATAATTTTAATTAAATAAAGCAGAATAATACCTGCCGACACAACGTTTAAGGTGTTTTTTAATGAACCGGGAATAATCTCATCCATTAAAAATTTAAAATAAAACGAAGCGCCGATTCCTAAAAAAGTGATTATAACAGACGATAAAAAAATATGAAAAAGCAGCTTTTTTTGAGGAATAAGCAATTTGAAAAACTTCAGCAGCGTTCCCTCTGTTTCATTTGCTTTTTGGAACGAGGTTGTGGGAACAAGTAAAATTAATGCGCCTGTCCATATATCAAAAAATTCATCGTGAGAATATTTTACAATCCCTTTTGAGGGATCCGCCGCGATGATTTCTTTTTTTGTAATCTTGTGTATGACAATATAATGCATCAATGAACCTTCAATAACTACGTTTGCAATTGCGGGAAGAGGGAAATCAGAAAAAAAAGATTCCTTTTCACCCTTAACACCTTTAGCGGTAAACCCTAACTGTTCCGCCGCTCTGATTAAACCGTAAGCGTTTGTACCTTTTCTGTCTGTACCGGCCATTTCGCGTATCTTTGATATAGGAAGCGTCAGGCCATACTGTTTTACTATCGTTGCAATACATGCCGCGCCGCAGTCTGTAATGTCGTGCTGCTTAACACAATAATATTTCATGTTGAAATTAACACCTTGTAAATAATAATAACGATCATTTTATAGATTTTGCTATATCGTTAGCAATATTATAACACTTTTCTTCTTTTTTGTCATTATCTTTTATAACAGAAAATTATCTTGAATCCTAAATTTATTTATAAATACTGAAAATTTAGGCATATCAACAAAATCTATTGGAGTTTTGTTTGTTGACTTTTTTTAAATGATAATGTATAATTATGACATATTAAGTAATGTATAAAAATAGGAAGTGATATTAAATGAAAAAATTCCTGTTTGCGATTGTTATTTTAGGCCTTTTTGGTGCTGGAGTGTTTGGGTTTTTAGCATACAATGATTATAAAAACAGCAAAAAAGAAGTTCAAAAAATGCAAGAGCAATTGGAACAAAACCAAGCTAATAACTTGGTTTTACAAGAACAAATTTCGCAAAAAACTAATGAAGTCAAATTATTAACTCATATTTACAGTGATAAGGTAAAGATATCTGGACTTACAATAAGTAATAAACAAAACGAACTTTATAGTAAAGTCTTTACAAAAAATGAATATTGGGGCTTTTTGACTAAATCGCAAACTACTGTTTATTCCAAGTATACCGCAGATTTTTGGATAAAAAAAGACGATTTATCGGTTACTTTCGATGATAAAGGCAGATGCTGCGTCAATGTTATCTCCAGCAAAATGGAGATAACTGTTACACCGTACGATTTTTTTGCGGAGGAAGAGAACGGGATTTTATTTTTAACAAAAGTAGACGCGCAAGAATTGACGGCATTAATAAATGTAATGCGTCAGGATATCTACGACAGTGTCAATACTGATCAAAATATTAATAGAGCTCTCAAAAATATTAAAGATTATCTGATGGAAATAGCAAATACATTTAATATAAAAGATTTTGTTATGTATGTTGACAACAAGGAGTTTAAAGGTGATATGGAAAACGATACTGGAATGTCCGCTAGTGTGCCTGTAACTACATAAGATTCCCGGGTTTATGAAATGAATAAGATAAGCTAATGCTAAAAATATCCGCTTGAAAAGAGATAATTCTCTTTTCAAGCGGATTATAGTTTTTTGTTTTTCCAAGCTGCATCTGTTTGAGCGTCATTATATGTGCTTCGGTTTTATCCAGAAATTTGTCTGCAATAGCCGGCTCTTTCAGATTATCAATAATATAAAATAAATTTTTGAGTCTGAACGGACTTAGGGGCAATCAATACCGTTGCCCCTAAAATATTTATCAAATGAACTGTGCGGATTAGTTTGGGTAATCCTGTGGCAATATGGTGAAGTCATATGTTCCGTTTACGGAAGCGGGAATTTTTTCTCCATTACGTTCTGAAAACACAGGCAAGTTCACAATTAATTTTTGATCGGAAAATTTTTCAATATTAGTTATTGTAATTTTATTTAAATAATCATTGGGGAGTTCTTCCGGAGATTTTATTGATAATAAAGCCGGGTCTATTTTATACGTTATCAGCCAAATAGAATCTTTAAAAAGATGGTATGTACACATAACTGAATCATCTTCTAATACCCCAATTGAATTGAACTCGGAGTCTGCTTTTCGCTCGTTCCATAACCAACTTAACGGAGTGTCAATTTCTAAAACCTTGGGAAGATTATCTCCTTTTCGCAGCTTCATAAACTTGGTTTTGTCCAGAGGTGTCTCGACATAAACAGAATAAGAATATAACTTACCGGCGTCGTTTGGAAAGAATAAAAACCACCGTCCGCCTTCTTTTATATTATAAACCGCGTAATAATTTCCGTTTCCCATATCACGCATACATTCTATGGGGTATTGTTCATCTATGTCCAGCACAGAATGCACATTCCCGGAAAAACGACGTGCGTTGAAATACGCGCCGTATTTGTGGGCAAAATCCGCAAATGAATATGATTTAGTTATCAATTGGTCAGCCGGAACTATATTGTCCGCTCTGTCTAAAATAGATTTTTCAATAGCCAAATATTCAGATTCTGACTCATGATAGTAATGGCTTGTTTCAACGTTTGTAGGTTCTGTTTCATCAAGGTGACTGCTTGCTTTCACATCTTCGGCATTGCCGCTGTCTGTAATATCATTAATAGAATTATTCTCTGGGTAATCATTATTTGAAGTATCCGCATTACTACTAGAAGGGGCAGCAGATAAATTGTTATCTGAACAGCCTGTACAAAATAGCAGAACAAAAAAAAGTATGAATACAAATGCCTTTTTCATCATAATGCCCTCCTCAATCTACTTGGCGCATGATGTACCGCCCGTACCGCGCACTGAGGACGCATGCAAGGGCGGAGATTTATGACTAGATTCTACCGTTTTATAAGGGCGCCTCCGAAAACTCATTGCCACAACATCACGACGATCTTCATTGGTCATTTTCCACAAAAATCCTTGTTAATACACAAAGTATTACCTCGAATTTTTGTGCAAAAGCACCAAGCCAATTTGTGAGAATTGGCTTTATAAATCCTGCATCGCGCTGTTACGGCAAGCAGTTTTCGGAGGTGCCCTTAATTTCAAATTTTCTTTCTAAACCTGGTATGTCGATTAGGTAATTGTTCTATGATTGTTAGAGCTTTCCTTGGCTTGTATTGAAACTGCTTTAAATAGGACATATCACCGGCTTTGATCATTTACATCTGCGCTTTAAAGAAGCTATCCAATTGATACACAACATCTTCCGTATCAGCGTTGATGCTGGCAGCTTCGTTAATTGCGGATACCGCCTGAAGTCCGGAGATTTCAGCATTGTATCCTATGGTATAGATCGGTATTTTAAGATCTTCCATAATACCTCGAATATCGTTTAAATTATGCCCGCGGTTAGTTTCACCGTCAGTTAAAACAAATAAAAGAGGTTTTATATTTGAATTTTGTTCCATAAAATCAGTGAGCATTTTTGTGCCTACAATTATTCCGTCAAACATGGCGGTAGCGCCTCCGGCCTGCATATTATCTACCGCACCTGCCAGAAGTGCCCTCTGGTTAATATCGAATTTAGCAAGAGGAAGAACAATATTCACGTCATCGGAGAAAGTAACAAGGCCAATATAATTGTTATTGGCTATATTTTGTGACCCTTTTTTAAGGGATTCTTTTAAGCGGAGCATCGGATCGCCTTCCATGCTGCCTGAAATATCCGCGACAAAAACAGCCGCGATATCTTTGCTGCCGCTTTTTTTCTCACGCCACAGCTTTTGGGCCGGCAGAATAACGTCGTCTTTAATTTCGCCTAATTCCCATTTGTAATCATCCAGATTATTAAAACCGTAATTGGAAGCCAGCTGCTGGCTTTTTTCTGTTTTGCAAAAATCAATAAACTGTTTTAATATTTCTTTTTTCAGCTCTGTCAATTCGCCGATTTCGTAAACAGGGCTGTCGTGACGTACTCCGTAAGGGGTAAAATCATATGCGGATTTTATGTCAGGAAGATTGAAATAAGACTGATATTCCAAAATGAATCCATCTAAAGCGCCGGATTTGGCAGATTCACGCATTTGCAGCGTTGTATAAGCTACAAATGGGATGTTATTTTGAAAATTTTCAAAAGCTTCCCGGGCATTATCACTTAAAGGATCTTTTGAGTCAAAAGTATATAAAGTGGAAACAAGAAAATTTAAACCGGCGGAGCTTGCCAGAGGGTTTGTGTAACCCATAGCCAGCTGGTCGTTTGTAACGGCATCTGTAACGTTCCTTAAGTTTATAGAACCATATTTATTTTTCAGTTCGCTGCTTTTTGCTTTAGAAAACAAAATACCTGCCACGTTGCCGGTAAGACGGCTTTCCGCTAATGTCACTTTAATTCCTTGTGCTGAAAGCATTTTACCCCATAGCTCATTAGAAGGCGAGAAAACGTCAGGCACATATTTGCCGGAAGAAATATAATCCATACCAAGACCGGAAGCAATTCCGCGTATACGTACAGAAACGCTGGCTCCGTTGACAGTAGGATTTGACTTATTAAATTCATTTGCCATATCTACAAGCCAGGCATCTGTGCCTGTACCGGCCTTTTCTGTGGAAGAAAAGATTTCAATAAAATCGGTTGTTGTGCTGTCAACCTGTGGAGGATATTTTGAGATTTCCGGCAGTGAGGTTGAAATATCAGAGGGGGTAAGGTCTGCCGTTCCTTTTACAGGCTTAATAACATTAATGGTAATCTTGTTATAGAGTTTTTCCAGTTTATTGGTTGCCTTTTCCGAAGAAACGACTCCCGGTTTTTTACCCGCGTTTTGTGTAAGCATGATCGCGCCAAAAATAATGCCAAAAACTAAAACAGCTATAACACCAAGGATAATAATAGTCGATGTGGATTTGCTTTTTTTCATAGTAAGTATTCAGCCCTTTCTGCATATTATTGTTGTTTGTACCATTTTGCATTGTGTATCAGTTCATCTATGTCACGCATTGCCGACATATTTTCAACTTCCCCGTCTTCTAAACTATTGAATTTTGAAATTTCAAACAATAGCTGATCAAGTTTTAATAAAATGTGTTCATTATCTTCAATAGACTCATCTGCAAATTTAATGTATTCATTAAATATTGTCAACCGTGATTGTTGTGTAGCTGTATTATTATTTCCGCTTCTTGTAATGGAAATGTACTCATCTTCATCAAAAGCGTTTATACGGTTCAGCATACTTTTTGTATTTTGGTAAATGACAGTTTCAGTTTCATTCAGCACATTTGCAAATTTGGAATAAGTCATTTCTGTTTCGGAAAATTTTTGTAACAAAATTGCATTGATAGTTTCTTTCTTTTTATAGAAACGTTTTATTTGCTCTGTAACGATTTCAAGCTTTTTGGCAAAGGTTTTCTTATTAATATTTTGGCGGATAATATTATAACAATCCGAAAGGTTTTTAGTTTCTATTGCCGGAAGCATTTGAGGTTCGTAAGACAAAATTTTATAATTACCCACAAAAAAGATAATAACGCTCATAATAATATCAGTAATCGCTAGAGCTGTGGTAAACGCGTTGTCCGAAAAAACACTAAGATGAAAGAAAGCGTTGGAAAAAAGAATAACATTAACTAGTATAATTGTTGAATTAAGCAAAAGCATTTTTATAAATTTATTTTGCATGGCTTTGGCTCCTTTGCTTTTTATTTTTTGCTGTTATAATTATATGCAGCGCGAGTACAGTTAAAAAAACGGAGGTGGCAATAAAAAAGGGAATTTCTTTTTCGCTTGAGTTTTTTATTTCATCATCATTTTGGACAGCGGGCGTATCGAAAACGCCGTCTTGGTCCGCGTCGATATAGGCAATAATATTACCGTCATTTTCAGTTATGAGAATTTCAACAATTTGTTTTGTTGTTTCATTATATGTACCTTGTTGAGAATTATTTAAGTTTGGCGGGTTAATAGTTAAAGTATTCTTTGAGTTTCCGTTTTGCGCGGATATAACTAAATCTTTTAAATCTTCACCTCTTATAATAATACCCTGATCTGTTTTTTGTGTTGTTATTTTTCTGTTTTTTGTATTGGATAAAATTAATGTGTCGCCAGACAAAGTATCAAAAGATGATATATCAATAAATATTTCGTTATCGCTTGCAGAATAAGATATATTCTCTTCAGACGGCGGAATTGTTGAAATTGAGGTGGTGGAGGGAGAGCTGCCTGGATTGGCGGCAGGCTTGGAGGAAGGTTGATTTTTTTCTGTAAGCGGCTGTGTGGCTTCTGTAACTGGCGCCGTTGTTTCTTCCTGTTCTTCCGCGTTATTTGATGGCGGTTCTTCCGTTTGAATAATAGAGTCATCTTTAAAAGCAGCGGCGGTCACCTTTGTTATAATAGATTTAGGCGGAACTTCCGCGCTGGCAGCGAGAGCGCTGCATGAAATGCTGACGGAACCATCAAGAGGTAAATTTGTTTTTACGCGTAAGGAAAAAGAAAAAACTTCTTTTGTATCTTTAGACAGCGGAATCTTATTGGAATTTGTGTACGCATACATAAAGACCAATTGATTTTTTGACACATCATATGCGGAATTATTAAGATCATCCGGTTCTGTTTCCAATAAAGAGATATTAGAGTCAGGGATAAATTCAAAATAATTTGTATCTATAGGAATATTAAGCTGCAGACCTCCTATTGCTGAAGAAGACGAATCATAGTTAGACAAAGATATAACTATATCGACGGTATCGTTTTCATAAATTTTTTCTGACGATGCCGTTATAAGCAAATCAATAGAAGATGAGGCTTCAAGGGATGGAGAAAAGATACTGGTGATTATGGTAAATAAAAATAATAAAATTAATACTTTTTTCAAATCAAGGGGCATAATTATATGCTCATTTACTGTGAGACGGATAAATGAAGCATATTTAACTGTTTCTTATGCCCGTAACCTCCTTTCAGTTTAAAAAGCTCTTAGTGACTTAAGGATTAATAACACCGATAAAAAACAAGATAATGCTTTAGAAAAATATCGAATAGCAGCTTTCCTTGCTGCTGTAACTTAAGTTAGTTTTTACAGTGGCGTGTTTCAAAAAAGGTATGTTTTTGTTGACATGGATTACGTAGGGGCGGATAGCATCCGCCCGCGGGCGCATAATAT
>JGI20171J29575_12612757_pt1 | contig 32800 bp, 30 predicted proteins | sample TergutNc150P4_FD_29575 | JGI IMG/M metagenome (IMG submission 29575)
CCTCAGCTTCGTTGTCGTCCTTGCCAGGCGTCAGCCTGTATGCGTCCTCCGCCTCGTTGCGGACAAAAAATCTTGTGCGCTTATTGTCCGGCTTATTTTTTCACAGATCCTAATCAAAATATAAAAACAGCCGGACCATTCTTTCGAAATAAATGGTCCAGCGTTCCGCTGGCATAAGAGCCTGTTTTGCACATAAAAATGCGCTTTACCTCGGAGATATATCTGACGCGTATTCAATTCAACTGGGAAGGCGGGATTCGAACCCACGGGATGACGGAGTCAAAGTCCGTTGCCTTACCGCTTGGCTACTTCCCAATAACATTTAACATTATAATAGATATCCAATAAATTGTCAATAAACATTTTTAAAAATTATCCGCCCGCAAATATATAATATGCGGTACACATGTTTTTTTTTGTTTAGGATACACTATATATAATTAATGTAAGGAGAAATTATGATGATTGCTGCAATTAAAAATATCAGAAGTAACGATACGGCCAGAAGGCTTTTGTTTTTATATTTACTAAATGTAAGTGATTGGTTTTGCACTGTGGTGATTCTTAGAAGCGGCTATTTTTTTGAGGCAAACCCGATTATGCAGCCTATTATTAACAATATCCCTGTAAGCTTTACTGTAAAATGTCTTTTACCTATGCTATTAATCCTATACGCCTGTTTTAACATTACAGACATAACTAAAAAACAAGAAGCCTTGGCGCGGTATATTTTAAACGCTATAACAACAGTTTATACACTTATTAATGCTACGCATATTGTAAATTATATTTTGCTGTTTGCCTTTAATAGCTGACATAATATATTTATACCCGGGAGCATGCGGGCCTTCTCCGATTTGCCTCCGGGTATATATTAATACAGTACACTACTATTTGTTGCCCGTTGGCTTTATTAATGAATAGGCGAAGAATGCCAGAACCGACCCCAGTATAGGTCCTACAATAAAAACCCACAGATTAGCAAGGGCATCACCGCCGGCTAAAAGTGCCGGCCCTATGCTGCGCGCGGGATTCACCGACGTTCCGGTCAATGGAATCCCTACAATATGCACAAAGGTCAGGGTAAGTCCAATTACAATACCGGCTACGCTTCCTTTAGTTTCATCAGACGTAACCCCTAAAATTACAAAGATAAATATAAATGTCAAGATTATTTCTGTCAGCAACGCGCCTGCTATACCGGTATTGGCAATTCCGTTTGCGCCTAACCCTCCGGTATTGTCGGTCGGCCCAAAGGAAAGCAGCAGCTTAATCAAGCCGGCTCCGGCAATCGCGCCAACTGTTTGAGATATAATATAGCCAATAAAATCCACAACGCTTAGCTTTTTTCGCAATAGCATGGCCAGAGAAACCGCGGGATTAATGTGACATCCGGACACATTGCCTATAACATAGGCCATTGCTACAATGGAAAGTCCGAAAGCAAGCGATACCGCAAGATGGCCTCCCTCCGCGGCGGTCCCTAAAAATACCGCACTGCCGCACCCCATGAATACCAGTACCAATGTACCGGTGAATTCTGAAAAATACTTTTTAAACTGATTCATTCTTTTTATATTCTCCCTTCTTGAATGTTTTAATTATATACGCTTGCTCTGATCGGCTTCAGGAACATAATCTTCCTCCTCGCTTGTATCTTCCGGCTCCACATAGGTCCCTGCCATAACCGCTTCGAAGTCTTCCGATCCCATTTTTTCATGCTTTATCAAGTATGCCGCTGTTTCATGGAGCTTATCCATATGTGCGTTCATGATTTCTTCCGCTTTTTTATAGCATTTAGAGATTATCTTTAAAACTGTCTTGTCAATCTTTGCGGCTGTTTCTTCTGAATAATCTTTTATATGGCCCATATCGCGTCCTATAAAAATTTCGTTACTGCTGGAACCATAGCTAATAGTCCCTAGCTCTTCTGTCATACCGTATTTTGTTACCATTGCTTTGGCTGTCTTTGTTGCTTTTTCAATATCGTTTGAAGCGCCGGTAGAAATATCATTCAACACTAAAGCTTCCGCGACACGTCCGCTTAAACATACAACGATTTCTTCTACCATCTCGTTTCTTGAACGGTATGATTTGTCTTCCGTTGGCAGCGGCATAGTATATCCCCCGGCCAGGCCTCTTGGAATAATTGAAATCTGATGCACCGGATCCTGCGTTTCACATACATGAAACGCAATAGCATGGCCGGCTTCATGATATGCTGTCAGCTTCTTCTCCTTATCAGACATCACTTTAGATTTCTTTTCCGTACCTATAACAACCTTAATGGTAGCTTCTTCAATCTCAGACATTGAGATAGCCTTTTTATCTTTTCTGGCAGCGAGCAAAGCTGCCTCATTTAACAAATTTTCTAAATCCGCGCCGGTAAACCCCGCTGTTGTTTTAGCTATAGTTTTTAAACGTACATCAGGCGCTAAAGGTTTCTCTCTGGCATGTACTTTTAATATCGCTTCTCTGCCGATAGCGTCAGGATAATGAACGACAATCTGTCTGTCAAAACGTCCGGGACGCATTAAAGCAGGGTCTAAAATGTCCGGCCGGTTGGTAGCCGCAATCATTATAACACCTTCATTGGCACCAAATCCGTCCATCTCAACAAGCAGCTGGTTTAAAGTCTGCTCTCTTTCATCGTGGCCGCCCCCAAGGCCTGTTCCTCTTTGGCGTCCGACAGCGTCAATTTCATCAATAAAAATAATACACGGGGAATTTTTCTTTGCCTGCTCAAACAAATCTCTAACACGTGACGCACCTACACCTACAAACATTTCAACAAAATCCGAACCTGAAATAGAGAAAAACGGTACGCCTGCCTCACCGGCAATCGCACGGGCAAGCAATGTTTTACCCGTACCCGGAGGTCCCACCAACAACACCCCTTTTGGTGTTCTGGCGCCAAGTATATTAAATTTATCGGGAGATTTTAAAAACTCAACAATTTCTTCAAGATCTTCCTTTTCTTCATCAGCGCCGGCCACATCTTTAAATGTAGTTTTTCGCTTTTCATCGTTGGTATTTTTTATTTTCGCCTTGCCAAAACTCATCTCTTTTCCGCCAAGGCCGCTTGCGTTCATTCTTTTCATCATAAAAATCCAAAACGCAACAATTATAACAATCATAGCTGCAGTAGGAATAATATCAATCCAAAAACTGTTGTCAGATGCTTTCTGATAATCATATTCCATTTTTTTGTCAGGATTTTTTTGGTCATAACTTTCGATTAGTGGTGTAACATCTTCCAGAAATTGCCCAGGAATACCTATCTGAGCATTAATCGTCTTTTCATCAACAAGTGTCATTTTAAGCTCGCCTAACGTATTCAGCTCAAACTTTCTGACCTTTAAATCCTGGAAGTAATGAATGATTTCAGAATATTTAATCTGTTCTTCAGGTTTCGGATTCATAATAAAAGTTAAAGACAAAATAATAATAATTGCTAAACCTAGAAATAAAAAAATATTTCGCATACTTCGCTTGCTGTCCAATACATTTCACTCCTTTTACCGGCACGTTAATTAATAGCTTCTGGTTTTATGACCCCAATATACGGCAGATTTCTATAATATTCAATATAGTCTAACCCATATCCTAACACAAATTCATCTTCAATCTCAATCCCTATATAATCTACTGGTATATTAACTTCTCTTCTGGATGGCTTGTTTAAAAGAGTACAAATTTTCACCGAATTCGCTTTTTTTACTTGAAAATAACGCAGCATATAATCCAGTGTATGCCCGCTGTCAATTATATCTTCAACAATCAGGACATCTGAATTTTCCACAGACTGAGTTACGTCAAAATTGATCTTAACACGTCCTGTGCTCTTTGTCGCACCATTTGTATAACTGGAAACAGACATAAAATCAATCCTGCATGGAATAGTGATTTTTCTCATTAGATCAGCCAGAAAAACAATACTTCCTTTTAGCAGAGCAACAAGAATCAAATCCTTTCCATTATAGTCCCTATTTATTTGATTTGCAAGACCGGTAATGATTGAATCTAATTGTTCTTCTGTAAATAACACTTTTTTTATAATACTATTCATTATTTATCCCCCATTTTAATTAATCCATGATTGTTCATTGGTAATTATAAAAATTCCATTTTTAGATGTCGCGGTAAACGGCCCTGTGAGATTTACGGCGCCACCGCTTTGTATAATTTGGCAACAAAGGTTTATATGCTTTTCTTCTATCGAAAAACCGCCGGCCTTGTTAAAAATCATTTTTACCGCACTCCTCAAAATAGCCGGATGGAGTGTTTGCAGCTTTTCACATTTATAACCGCAAAGGTTTTCTTTTTTACTTAACGCTATCCTGCACGCGGCAAGAGCATTTTCTGTATACTCTTCAACAAAACCATTAACTAAACTCAGCTGATAATTAAGACGTAAGGCGGTCTCTTCAAAACGCGCATTCATTGTTTTTAAAACAGGAATTACTTGATGGCGTATTTTATTTCTTGTATATTTTAAATTTGAATTTGTTTTGTCTGTAACATAGTCCAACTGATTTTCTTTACAATATTGCTCAATTTCCGCCCTTGTAACATTTAAAAGAGGCCTGATAATGTTACCTCTGATAAATGGAATGCCGCATAACCCTTTTAAACCGCTTCCTCTTGTAATATTAAGCAAAAGTGTTTCCGCGTTATCGGAGGCCGTATGAGCCGTCGCGATTTTGGCTTTAAGCTTTTTCGCCAATTTATTAAAAGCCTCATAACGTACCTGCCGGCCGCAAAGCTCTTGGCTTTCCTTCTTTTGTTTAGAGAGCTTATTTACATCTATCGTTTCAACAAATAATTCAACATTTTCTGATAAACATAAATTTCGTACAAAATCCTCGTCCAATATAGAATCTTCGCCCCGAAGGCAATGATTTATATGTACCGCATAAATATTTATTTTATAGCATTCCCTAAGCTTTTGCAATACATTCAGCAAACAAACAGAGTCAGCGCCTCCGGACAAAGCAACAAGTATATTTTCTCCCGGTGAAATCATACACCAATAATCAATTGTATCCTTTACTTTATCTATCACGAAATGCCTCCACAGAAGTAAATCTCATAAATTCACCTTGCCAATGCAATTTCACCGTATTTGTTTCACCGTGACGGTTTTTAGCTACAATACATTCTCCGGAATTTTGATCAATATCTGATTCTGTATTTTTATCGTAATACGCGTCGCGGTATAAAAACAAAACGATATCAGCATCCTGTTCAATAGCGCCGGAATCACGCAAATCCGAAAGCTGCGGCCGGTGCTCCGCACGCTGGTCGCTGGCACGGGAAAGCTGTGATAAGGTTATAACCGGCACATTTATATCTTTAGCAAGGATTTTTAAATTTCTTGTTATCTCTGAAATCTCCTGTACACGGTTTTCAATACGGCGTCCGGCAACCATCAGCTGAAGATAATCTACAATAACTAAATCTACATCCCGCAGCCGGCGAAGCTTACCCTTAATTTCCTGAGTAGTAATACCGGGTGAATCGTCTAAGTATAATTCTGATTTTGCTAATACATCTCCGGCCGCTATCAGCCGTATCCATTCTTCTTCGGAAATTTTGCCTGTCCGCAGCGATGTTCCGGATACCATGGCCTCGGTAGACAATAAACGTGACGCTAATTGTTCTTTTGTCATTTCCAATGAAAAAAAAGCTACTTTCTTCTTGGCAGCTATCGATGTGTGCCTTGCTATATTCAAAGCAAAGCTTGTCTTTCCCATGCCCGGACGCGCCGCAATCAAAATTAAATCACTTCTGTTCAAGCCTGTGATGATTCTGTCCAAATCTCCAATACCAGAAGAAATAGGTTTTAGCGCATCATTTTCCCTGCTGTTTAAAGCATCCAGACGGTCAAATGTCTGAATTATAACCTCATCTATCCGTTGAAGTCCCTGAAGATTCTTTCCCCGGCGGATATCAAATATTTTTTGTTCGGCTGAATCAATCAGAATTGACGGAGGCTCTTCTCCCGAGGCGCTTTCTTCTATAATTTCCTTAGCTGCTGTAATCAGCTGACGTATATCATATTTATCACGCACCATATGCGCATAAATTTCAACATTCGAATAAGACGGGCAATTTTCTGCCAGTTGAATCAAATAAGTTTTTCCATTTGTCTGATCAAAATCTCTTTCCTTACGCAGAGTATCCAGCAGTGTAACAATATCTACAATTTTCCCAGCCGCAAACATACTTGTCATGGCACTATAAATTACCTGATGGGTATGTACAAAAAAGTAAGCGGGCTTTGTTAAAATATCAATAACTTTCTCCAGGCAGGAACTTTCTAAAATAACCGCTCCCAATACGGCTTGCTCCGCTTCCGGCGCATAGGGCAGTGAAGACCCGTCATCGTATTCCGATGAAAATGTAATATTGTCCATTACGATTCCGCTTCAACTAAAATATTGACGTTCGCTGTAATGCCGGAATGCAGCTTTACTTGTGCCGGATAAGTCCCCACAGTTTTTATATCAGACACAATAACAATTTTTCTTTTGTCTATATCAACGCCAAGCTGATTTTTAATTTCAACGCTTATTTCTTTGGCTGTAACACTTCCAAAAAGTTTGCCGTTCTTACCCGCCTTTGCCGAAACTTTAAAATTGCCGCCTTCAAGTATATCCTTGGCTCTTTGTGCTTGAGTGATTTCCGAATCTGCCTTATATTGTTTTGCCTTTTCCGCGTTTCTCAACTCATTCATCGCCTGAGTGTCAGCTTTTTTGGCAAGCTTTCTTGGCAAGAGATAATTTCTGGCGTACCCATCAGCCGCGGAAATAAGATCGCCCTTTTTGCCCACTTCTTTTACATCTTCCAATAAGATTAGCTTCATTTTTCAACACCCTTATCACTTAGATTTTTTTATGTTCTAAAATTGCATCCTTTAATTTTGTTTTTGCTTCTTCAACAGTTGTATTTTCTAATTGAACCGCGGCCATAGACATATGTCCGCCGCCGCCCAAGGCCTCCATAATAATTTGTACATTCATTCTGCCATAACTTCTGGCGGATATATTGATACGCTTATCTTCCGTTTTAAAAATAACGAAGGAAGCAATTATTTCTTTAAGAGAAAGCAAACTGTCCGCGGTTTTAGCGGCAATTACACGTGCGTTTTTTATAATCTCGTCACAGGAGGCGATGGCACAGTCGTCATAGATTTCAGCGCTTGCGGACAGCTTGTACTGCTCTTTATACGTAATAATATTATCGGCAAATAAACTTTTAACCGCAATAGTATCCGCACCTTTACGTTTTAAATAAGTGGCTGATTCAAAAGTGTGTATACCGGTTTTAATAACAAAATTTTTTGTGTCAAGCATAATACCGGCCATCAAAGCTTCCGCTTCACCTTTATTTAAAGTTTTATCTCCAAGATAATTAATAATTTCTGTGCACATCTCCGAAGCGGAGGACGCTGAAGGTTCATGATAAAATACAATTGCGTTGTTAATATGATTGACAAGCTTTCTATGATGATCAATAACGACAATATTTTTACATTTTTTATAAATATTTTTACTTTCTAAAAAATCAGGGGAATGTGTATCAACAATAATTAATAATGTTTTCGCAGTAATCAGTCCAATAACACCGCTCTCTGTAAAAAATACATTTTTATTGATCTCTTTTGTATATTTGTCAATTAGCGGTCTGGCCAAGGTTTTGTCATAGTCATTAACAATAAAGCATGGCTTATCAAACATTTTTGAAACAATTCCATAAAGACCTATTGAAGCACCGACACAGTCAAAATCAGAAAAGCAATGACCCATGATTATTACTTTATCGCTGTATAAGATAGCTTTTTCTATTGTTTCCGCAATAACACGTGCGCGGACACGGTTTCTCTTTTCAACTTCACGTTCCACTCCGCCAAAAAATTTATACTCTTCATTTTCAAAAACAGCAACTTGATCACCTCCGCGCCCAAGTGCCATATCAAGAGCTTTTCTGGCTTGAAGCTCACTCTCTTTAATTGTAGATCCGCTGCGTCCTATACCGGCTGATATAGTCGCGGCCCTTCCGTTAAAATTAATTTCACGCATCTGATCAAGTATTTTAAACTTTGTACTAACAAGTATTTGAATATCTCTCTCTTCAAAACAAATAAAATAGCGGTTACCGGATACTTTTCTATATAAGGCATTGTATTCAGCCGCCCACCGCTGCAGCGTAGTTTCTACCTGTAAAATGACCTGCTCGCTCTCTTCTTCGTTATCTGAAATAAAGTCTTCACGATTGTCTAAAACTACAATTGCCACAACGGGCTTTGATAATCTGCATTCATCCTCAAGCTGTTTAAAATGCGTTATATCAATAAAATAAACCAATGAGCAGGCGTTCATCTTATGCCCGAACCCCATTAAAGTTTTTTCGCCGTATTTAATATCGGTTCCGGAATTATTAATAATATCAGATAAAGGTATATTATCCGTATACTCAGCAATAGATGTCCCAAAAATATTGCCGCTGTTTTTGGCAATGCTTTGAAACGATGAGTTGTACCATACAATTTCATTTTCTACTCCCACAACCACCGCGGGAAATTTATAGCCTTCAAGATAATTCTCGTCCACATCAGTGAAATTTTTTACGGTACTTATGACAATTGATTTTACGTAATTTTTAAAGCGCAATGAAATCAAAACAACAACTCCAATAGAAATTATCGTTATTAGAAATTCCACTACAAAAACAATAAAATTGAATTTTAGGGAAAGCAATGACATTCCCCACATAATCGCGGAAAAAATAATTAAATACGGCTGCAAAATCCAGATTTTATTTTTCATGATAACCACCTTCGAACAATTGTCAACTGTCAATTGATCTAAACTTCCATCAAAATGGGTAAAATCATTGGGCTTCTTCTTGTTTTTTGTGCCACCATTTTTGCAACCTCATCTTTTATTCTGCTTTTCATAACACCCCAGTCGTGTATATTATTGTCAGAACAATCTTCTAAAATATTTAACGCGATCTTTTTAATATCGTCAAGCAGCTCTTCGCTTTCGCGCACATATACAAATCCTCTTGAAACAATATCAGGACCGCTGGTAACATGGCCATCGTAGACATCCAAAGAAGCTACAATTATAATAAGTCCGTCCTGTCCCAAATGCTTTCTGTCACGCAGTACAATACTTCCGACATCTCCGACACCCAGTCCGTCAACAAAGACTTTTCCGGCCTGTACTGACGGTAATTCTTTAATTTTATCGCCGGATATCTCTATGACATTGCCAACATCGCCAATAAATATATTCTTTTTATCCATTCCCAAAGAAGTTGCCAAATCCACATGCTTTCTCAGATGTTTTTGCTCCCCGTGTATGGGAATAAAAAACTTCGGCTTAGTTAAGCTGTGAATGATTTTTAATTCTTCCTGACATGCATGTCCTGATACGTGAACCTCATACATAGACTCATATACAACTTCACAGCCCTTTTTCAAAAGCTCATCTACTACATTTCCTACAGTCCGTTCATTGCCAGGTATTGGATTTGCGGAAATGATAATAAAATCTCCTGTCCCTACCATAACCTTTCGGTGATCAGAATAAGCCATTCTGGACAACGCGGACATAGGTTCACCCTGGCTTCCTGTTGTAACAAGTACAATCCTTTCAGGCGGATAATCCTTTAACTCATCAATGTCAATAATTACACCCTGCGGCACCTTCAAGTAGCCTAATTCAGATGCTACTCCCATATAGTTTAGCATACTTCGTCCCGAATACGCTACTTTTCTGCCATACTTTTCGGCGCAATTTATAATTTGCTGAACGCGGTTGATATTTGAAGCAAATGTCGCGATAATAATACGGCTTTTACTGGCACTTTTAAATAAATTATCAAAGCTCTCCGATACTTTTACTTCCGTAGCGGTATATCCGGAGCGTTCAGCGTTAGTGCTGTCGGCCATAAGAGCGAGCACGCCCTGTGCTCCTAAAGCCGCAAACCGGGGCAAATCTATTACATCGCCGGAAACAGGTGTAAAATCTATTTTGAAATCCCCTGTATGAACAATAATACCTGCCGGTGTATGAAGGGCAATTGATACGGCATCGGGTATAGAGTGATTTACATGAATAAATTCCGCCGTAAAGCTGCCTAAGCGAATAGATTGTCCGGCTTTTATAACATTTAATTTCGCTTTATTAAACAGGTTATGTTCCCTTAATTTATTCCCCAGCAATCCTAACGTCAAAGCTGTCCCATAAACCGGAAAATTTATTCTGCTCAATAAATATGGCAAGCTTCCTATATGATCTTCATGGGCGTGGGTAAGCACTATTCCTTTGACTTTGCTTGCGTTTTGTTCAATATAGTTAAAATCGGGGATTACTAAATCAACTCCAAGCATATCACCGTCCGGGAACGCCATACCGCAGTCCAGTATGACAATATCATCTTCGTATTCAAAAAGCGTCATATTTTTTCCTATTTCATTTAACCCTCCAAGAAAAACGATTTTAACAGCTTTCGCGGATGCTTGTGCATTTTTGTTTTTTGCGGCTTTAGTCCGGGGATTTGACTTTTTGGCCGGTTCGTTTTTAGGCATTTTACCAACTTCCAGCATTCCCTCTTTAATCAGTTCTTTTCGCACCTCAATATCTCTTGCTTTTTGTTTGGGTATAATTAAATTTTTTGTCTTACGCTTGTTCTTACCTTTCAGGAAAGCCGCTGACGTAGATTTTTGTTTTTGGAGCTGCTTTTCATTTTTAGGGGACGATTTGGATATATTTTCTTCACTCACTAATTTGGGCCTCCGTTAAATTAAAATTAATTTTATATTTACTTAAATTTAGTTACGCATTATATATTACAAATGCTGCCAAGCTGACTTTAACAGCATAACATCCAGATTATAAAATACACTATACATTGTACAATCATATCCATAATGTGTCAAGGAAATTCCGTAATTCAATTATGTACCGCGGTTTAATTTACGTACTATTTACGCATTGATTCACTTTATACTTTATTTGACAACAGTCAACGGAAAGTGTTAAAATAAATTTAATCATTATTTTAGCCATCAAAGATAAATATGTACTGGTTTACAGAACATAATAATCTTAAAAGAGCCTTTTTAATGGTTACCCATAAAAATATATTGTTAACAAGATGAAAGGATTGATCAACAATGGTTACGACAGTTACAAACGATACATTTAAAACCGAGGTATTAGATTCAGAAAAGACTGTTTTAGTAGATTTCTGGGCGGCGTGGTGCGGGCCCTGCCGAATGCTTTCTCCGGTTATAGATGAAATAGCGCAAGAACGCAATGATATAAAGGTATGTAAGGTAAATATAGATGAAGCATCTGATTTGGCCAGCAAATACGGTGTTATGAGTGTACCGACATTGATTATATTTAATAACGGTGAGATAATAAATCAACTGATAGGCGCGGTACCTAAAGATCAAATTATAGGATTGATTGACAATGAATAATATAAGCAACAACGGAGGTGTCTATGATTTAGTGATTATAGGTTCCGGACCTGCGGGATTATCCGCGTCGGTATATGCCGGACGTGCGCGGATGCGCACTTTGGTATTGGAAAAGCTTACTTTTTCAGGCGGCCAAATATTAAAAACAGAAATGGTTGATAATTATTTAGGATTTTATAATACAAACGGATTTCAGCTTGTAGATTATTTTAAAAAGCATGCTGACGCGCTGAAAACCGATTTTGTCTCCGGTGAAGTCCGCGGCATTAAAAAAGCTTCGAATGGATTTAATATAATATGTAACGATTCGGAGTATTTTTCAAAATCTGTAATTATTGCGTCTGGTGCCAGCCATAAACTTTTGAATGTAAAAGGTGAATCAGAATTTTCCGGCAAAGGCGTCAGCTACTGTGCCACCTGTGACGGATTCTTTTTCCGAGACAAAACAGTGATAGTAGTGGGCGGCGGTGATACCGCTTTAGAGGATGCTGTTTTCTTATCAAAACAGTGTAAAAAAGTCTACCTGGTACACCATCGCGATAAATTGAAAGGCAGTAAGATATTGCAGGAATCCTTTTTTGCTCTCCATAACACCGAAATTGTTTGGAACAGCAAAGTAACAGAAATAGTTGGCGATAAGACCGTTACAGGCGTTTCAGTTGAACAGGAAGATGGAGGTATAAGAAATATTGAGGCGCAAGGTATCTTTATCGCCATAGGAATCCATCCAAATACAGAGCCTTTCTCTGATATTGTAAAATTAGATAAAAATGAATTTATCGAAGCCGGTGAAGATTGCCTGACCTCCATGCCGGGAATATTTGCGGCCGGTGATATCCGCACAAAGCCTCTGCGTCAAATCGTAACCGCGGCCGCGGACGGAGCAAACGCTGTTTTTTCTGTTGAGAAATATTTAGCAACAGTTAACCATTGAATGATTATACTCCGTCACGCATAAATTTTTCACACAGCTGCCGGAAATTTTTGTTATCAGGCGTTACGGCGTAGCCGCGGAAATGCTGGCAAGCGTGAGGAAAATTTATAAGTGACGGAATATAGCGTTAACCGCCAACCTCTTTCCCAAGCACGACAAATATCATTGAACTCACTAATCCTATTATTATCATTAATACGCCAAATACCCAATCTAATTTAGAATTATTTACTTGTAAGCTTTGTACCAATATTCCTGTTAATGAACCTAACATGAATCCGAATACCGCTGAATTTGCAAAAATGGGAAACCGCTCAAATACAGTCTTGATAACCCTTGACGCAAGAACAAGCCCAAAAACAGCGCAGCCGCAAAAAACACCAATGTGAGGCAGATATGTACTTTGCATATGTGTCAAGGATTCAGCGGCAAATATAAGCTGACTGTAAACACCCATAATAATTAAAATTACAGAAACGCTCATACCGGGTATCAGAGCGGATACTCCTGCCGCAAATCCGCTGGCCGCCAAAACGTGCCAGCCAGATGTTATTCCTTCTGTTTTTGATATTTGACCTATTCCTGTTGCTAAAATACCTAAAGCAAGCGCAGCGGAAAAGGCGGTTATTCCCACAGCCAGATACCGCTTTTTAAATTTGTGACTTTTTATCTGGGCATAGATAACAGGCAAATTCCCTGCAATCAATCCCACAAAGAGAAAATACGTTGCTTTTTCATAAGTGTCGAATAAAAATTTGAAAGCCGTTACAAAGAGAACCGCGCTCAGAGCAGCACCTATTCCTAAAGGTAAGCAAAACAAAACATTTTGCTTAAACCGTTTGAATGGGTTGGAAACGATAGTAATCAGATCATGATATATTCCCATAATGATAGCGATAACGCTGCCGCTGAATCCTGGCGCAAATACACTCAGTCCCAGGAAAAAACCGCAGAAGATCCGGTAAAAAAATTTTTTTGTCATATTTAGGAGCATGATGCTCCACCCGCTCCGCGCACCGATAATGCGTGAAAGGATGAAGTTTTTATGCCCGCGTCACCACCTTTTTTATTTACTTTCAACCTTATCCCCCGTTCAGTTTATTTATATGCGGCAATAAAAAATAAAAGCATCTCTTGAAACCAGAGATGCTTCTATTTTTTTAGAATAACATGAAAAAAAGGTAATTACGGGCGGAGCCATGACGGCATTTCCACCGTCTGTCCAAACAGCCCGGGAAGCTCCCCGTCCTGTATCTCCCAGCCACCGCCGGCCGTAAAACGTCCGCCGATCGTACTGTCATTCTGTACGTCGGTTTTAGTGATGTCACCGCCATTAACGTCGTCTTCGCTGTATGGCCCAATAAAAGGAATACCATCCTCAGTACCCATGTCTGCCCAGGCAACGTTATCGCTGAGCGTGGCACTTCCTGAATCATTAAATCCTATAACACGCCCGACATCATTGAACCCTCTCACGCTGGGATTTAATGCCGCACAATTTTTTACGGTGATCCCATAAACATAACCTATCAAACCACCTATGTTGCAACAATCATTATTGCCGCTGACAGCGCCCATTGCGTAACAGTTTTCCACAGTACCGTAATCCCAAATCTCACCAATCAGTCCTCCGACGCTCTCAATTAAGCTTGTGACATTGCCTGTGGCATAACAGTTTTTCACGAGGATCTCTCCCGTGACTGTGCCAGCAAGACCCACCAAACCGCCGACGCCCCACTTCGCCTTGTCATCATAGTCACTCAGGCCGCAATTGACGTCGCCTGTGGCATAGCAGTTTTCTACGCTGCAGGTTTCGCTGAGTACCCCCACTAAGCCGCCTACATTTCTGTCCACGCCATTAACTGTTCCCGTAGCGTAGCAGTTTTCCGCACGGCCGTATTGTAAATATCCCACCAGTCCGCCGACTTGAAAGCTCGCTCCGCTGACATTTCCTGAGGCATTGCAGCCTGACAGGGTGGTACCCTCTTCTTCTTGGTAAGCAGTAGCATTGCCTACCAAGCCGCCGACCCCGCTAAACCCGGTAACATTACCTTCGGCGTAACAATTCGTCAGCGTACATTTTCCGTAAAGATATCCCACCAGTCCGCCGGTGCATTGAGAAGCTGTATTTATAACTTTACCTGTAGCGCAGCAGTTTTCCATCCGGAAAATCTCTTCCACTCCGGTGCTTTTTCCCCACACTTCTCCGATCAATCCGCCAATGAAACCCTTGCCTTTGACAACGACATCAGCGGAACAGTCTGTTATTGTACTGCCATAAACAGAACCTACAAGACCGCCAACATAAGTATCACCATTCTCGGTTCCTGTCACGGAACAGTTTGCTACTGTACTGTGCTCAATTCTACCCGCCACAGCACCGACAGAGTTTCTTCCCGTGATGTCTGCACCGGAAAGTTCCACATTCTCTATTGTTGCCGAATAAACATGCCCGAAAAGCCCAATGCGGTCACCGGTGCCGTTCTTGATCGTCAGGCCGGAAATCCTTTTACCGCTGCCGTTAAAGCAGCCTTTAAACGGCGCCGAATTTTTCCCTATTGAAACCCATCCTGTGCCGCCGCTGTAATCTGACAGATTAATATCCCGGTCCAATTTGTAATACGCATCGGTGTAAAAACCGCCGTTGTCAGGATCCTCTTCATTGCTGTTTACCAAATCGGCCAAGTTTACAAGCTGCTTCGCGCTATGTATGATGTACGGGTCATTTTCTTCGCCGCAGCCGCTTTGAAACGCTGTTGTTATCTCTCCGCACCATTCGCCGTCAGCCTTGCCTTTGTCATTCCCTTCTTCCTCAATCCAACCGTCTTTCAGAACAAAATACTTAGCGTCATCATCTTCGTCCGGAAGAGTCGAACCAACTGTCTGTCTGCATACCACTGTCTCCCAATTTGCACTCCATTTATCCTGCTCTAATTCTTTTATCCCGTCAGGGTCCAATGTTACAAAAATTACAGAGTCCACAAGGTTATAAAGAGGGAACTCCAACAAAGTTTTGTCATCGTACAGCGATATTCCTTTAACCCAAACCGGCACAACCAGCGGGTCGTCTTTATTAAAGAAATACGCATATGTTTCAGGATTGTCCTCAAGCCAGCCGCCGTGATTGAATACATCAAGATAAACTGTGCCGTCTGTAGGTTCTGGTATTTTTAAAACTGGCATTGGTTCCTCAGTCGTATTCTCAACAGTACTTTCCGTTGTCGCGCTTGACGCCTCGGTACTTTCCGCTGTCGCGCTTGACGCCTCGGTACTTTCCGCTGTCGCGCTTGACGCTTCGGTACTTTCCGCTGTCGCGCTTGACGCCTCGGTACTTTCCGCTGTTGCGCTTGACGCCTTGGTACTTTCCGTTGTTGCGCTTGACGCCTCGGTACTCGTTTCTGTTGAAGTATCTGTCTGTGTTGTCCCTGTCGATTCCGTTGATGTTGTAGTTGTCAAGGGAATTGATTCCGATGGGTCTGTATTGGATATGGCTGGATTTGTCACAGTAGTTTCTTCATTCGTTGGCATTGTGCTTGTCGTTTCGGTCGGGTCAGCCGACGTTAGCGGAAATGTAGTCATTACAGTGGGATCCGTGCTAGGCGGCGCTGTCATTGTTGATGTTTCGTTTGTTCCTTCATAACAATCCTGCGCTAACAACGCTCCTTCTGTGCCCTTTGTCTTAAACTTTGCTACATACTTTTGTATCCATGTCGCACATTTTACATTTATGCCTTTCTCAAACACCGGATCGGGCAGATCAGTGCCCGGTTTTACCCGGAAGTTTGACAAGGTTTGCTGTGTTGCATTCATTACAATTATTTTAGCGACATGTTTCTGAATTCGTGTGGCGTCTTTAACAGTAATTTTACCGTCTAAATCGGCGTCGCCATAAATGCCAACTTTAGTTCGAGCCCCCACTTCTTGTTCTGTTGTGTCCATAGCTTGAATACTTGGAACAGCCATGGAAAACATACTGAAAATCAAAACAAAAATCAGCGTTAAACTAATCATCTTTCGTTTTTTACCATTTTATGATCCTTCTTAAGAAAATAATAGGATTGTTCTGCCGTATTTCATTATGGATAAAATACCATCGTATTATATCTAATAATCTAAATTAAATCAACAGCATATGTGAGTTTATTAGAAAATTCATTACAAATATCTAGAAAATATTAAACTTAATGAAAATTTTCAATGAAGATAATTACATCTGCTTGAGGTAAAAGCGTCCTAAAGAAACTGATTTTCAGGAAATTAATTACCCCCTAAGTTTTAGGGGGCTAAAAGCCGTGCAGGTTTGGCATTGACATGTAAGCCACCATCAAAGGTGACGCAATGCTGCCTTTGATTACAGGTTCCGGCATGGGAGTTGTTACGATTTCAATGGAATCGCTGTTATTTTCGCAATACCGGCAGCCATAAACAGAATAACGGTGTTCGACTACTTTAACAAGGAGCAACGCGACGCTGCACTTCGGGCCAAGTTTGCCCGAAGTTATACGGGTTTGGGATGTAGCTCCAACAAGCAGAGTTTTTCAAGATTTCCGAACCGGAAATTTTTGAAAAACTGCAATGTGTCTTGACACTTGCCCTGTTTGCCGTCTAGCGATATACTCAGAAAAGCATAGTTCTGTTCAGCTTTTATTTAAATGCAGATTGATTAAAAAATTTTTATATTATCACAACAAACGCATGATTGTGTAGTTTGCACAAATTATTGTATAAATGAACATCGGGATGCTATCCGCCCGCAAATAAATGTCATTTTGAATATTTATGCGATATTTTCCCGTAAAATTTGTATATTATACAATTTTATGTCCGGAATTTCAGGCGAATAATATTGGCACCTACACATAATTTGTGCAGTATGCACATTCATGCGTTCGTCGTGGTATTATTTGTGAAATTAGTTGTCTCTTTTTTTTAAATATGATAAAATTGTAGAGAAGAGTGAATTATTTAAATCTGCAATTGATTCATACAGTAGCCGTGATGAAATTTTACCTATATTTTATTATTTTGAAGGGATATGAAAACAATGAAGAAAAAAATTAGTGCAAGTATTGTCGCAATAGTTCTTATGTTGGCAATATTTACAGTTACTACCTCAGCCGCAGCGGCTATAGGAACAATAAAAAAGAACCAAGAAAAATTGTTGCAAATAAAATCCAGTAATTATGACATTCAAGCTTATTATGATTTAGGCTCAACTAACCCTTTTGACGATGCTCGCGCATGGGCACGTGTCTGGGTTAAGTATAATACCACAAATAATAATGTAGTAAATTTGAAATACACACATGGCTCTACTACATATCAAAAAACAGGGACGGGCAAAGGTACTGTGGATGTAAATTATTATCCTTACGGTATTGATTACATGACAGGGTACTCAAAAGCAAGCCATAATAATGGCGAAAATAAAGCAGAATTGACTGTAACTAATTAATCTGATTTCTAAGTCTTTTGCAAACCGCAGATAACTCAAGAAAACTTGTCACGGCTGCTGTATGAATCAAGTTTATAGAGGAGGTTTTATCGTGCTAAAACGAATATATAAATTTTTAACTTTACTTTTTAGTTTTTTTACAGGCAAATCTATATTTGCGTTTCACGCGATTATAATCATTTTGGTTATCAGCCTTACGCTTCAATATTTTTGTATGTTTAAGAATCTGGTAAAAGAGAGCGTTTTGTCCACTTATTATTCAATAGAAATGCTTTCAACTGAAACTTTGTCTTTTGAAAAGGCAAAGAGATTAGATGAATTTTCGGACGTAGATTACGCGGAGATTATAATTGCTGAAACATTTTTAGAAGCGGAAGAGGAGTCTGTTGTAAATAATATGACAAAAACAGAAACTACATATAATTTCAGGTCTTTTATAAAGAGACTTCCAAAACTAGTTTTTGGAATGGATATGGATTTTAATTCATTCAACAAATCAAAAGATTATATCATCACGCCGGGCAGATATTCAAGCTACCATAACTTAAGCGTAGGCGATACGGTGAATTTATTTGAAAAAGATTTTATTGTGGCCGGAATGTTTGACGATTGGGGTCTTTATGATTTCATTTTACCCGCTTCATACAGCATTGAAAATCTTAAAATACAAGCTTTTACGATTCAAGTTCCCGTAAAAATTACCGAAGACGGTTTTAGTACGCTTGCCGAAAAATTAACGGATGTTTTTCAGACTCCCTTTAGCATGGCCGATTACGACCTTCAGATTTCACAGGATTCAGCCAGATTTATAAATGGGGTATTGATTGCTTTTGCATTGGGCGCTGTTTGTATTATGTTTTTTTATCAGTATATATTAAACACACGAAAACGCCAGCTTTCAATATTCGTATTGCTTGGAATGAAAACACGGCAAATTCTCCTGCTGATTATTACAGAGGTTATCTTCTTATTTACGTTGTGTTATTTGGCAGGCGCATCTATAAATAACATAGTCTGCCAGGTGTTTGATATCGCTGTAATTAACTACAGCGAGTTTTTGAAATTTTATTTTCTTTATTTGGGACTGTATTTAATTATGACCATGGTGTTTTCCGTTGTGTTTTTAAGAAAAGCGGCAATAAAAAAATATTTAGAAAGCGGGTTGGCGTAAATGAAACGTATTATATTGGCATTAAATATGCTAAAGCATTTTCTTCCCCAATGTTGTTTCCTGATTGCCGAGATTGTTTTCACACTGATTTTAATAACAGGTTTAATAAACACATACAACTGGGAAATGAAAGAATACAACGCCTTTCAAATCAGTGAGTTTGACAATGCTATTTATTTTTCCGGAAAATTTGACACTGAATCGTTGAAGCTGTCAGAAGGGCAAGGAAGAGAGTTGTTTGAATACCTTAAAGCGCAGCCGGAATTCTTAGGGATATCAGATATTGATCAGTTTAGTTTATCTATTAAAACCCCTGACGGAACGGAAGATTATTATAGTATTTTTACAGCGGATAAATATACTTGTAAAATTTTAGGCATTGATGAGAACGCCTTATTTGACAAAGAAAAAATTAAACAAGGGGTTTTGCCGGCAGTTGTATATAGTAAGGATGGAGATGTTTTTGCTCTTGGTGAAAAATACGCTGGTAAAATTTATGATGTTGTTTATTATTCAGGAGAAACAAAAGATTTAGATAAAAATATAGAGCTTGAGATTTTAGATATCAGAAAATCTACCATGCAGTTTTACCTAACATACAACGCTAAGACGAATCTGGAAATCATCTACAGGCTATTTACTGATTATGTAAAAACCGGAACCTGTAATATATTTGTTCCTAAGGTTGAGGAATTGTTTTCAGGTTACGAAGAAGCGCCCTTTTGGATTCTTTTAAATCAAAACACAACAACGGACAGAATGGACGAGATATTAGCCCATGTTAATAAATATGGTTATGTTTTTACAAAACAGCAGACAGATAAAACTAGTCTTAAGGGGGTGGATTATCGATTAGGAAGAAATACCATGAACTCAATTATGCTTATAGTTCTATCTATTATCGGGTTATTTACATTGTCTTTTCTAAGCGTTAAGCAATTATCTAAAAGACTTTCAATTTACTATTTATGCGGGTGCGGTAAATTAAAATCAATAGGGTTATACGCTTTATTTATGTACATCATTGGCGCGGGTTCAGTTCTTGTCTACTATGCCATAACGACGTTTCAATATTATTTCCCCCTTAATTACGTGATGGAGCTTGATTTTTATAAATACGAATCCTTCAACGCCGCCGGATTAATTTCAATATTTATTTGCTTTGCGTTGATTACTTTGTTTTCTCTTGTTCCTTTTGCTGTAAACTATAAAAAATCATCATTAGAAATGTACAGACTTTAAAATAAACAGGCGTATTATAAGTTTGAAAACCGCCGAATTTTGCGGTATTTTCATGATTGTTTGTGTGCTAAACCTCGAAAGGATACGGTAAAAAAATTATGATAGAAATAAAAAACCTTAATAAAACATATAACAAAGGAAAAGAAAACGAATGCCATGCTTTAAAAAATATTGATTTAAAAATGAACAGCAAAGAGTTAGCTGCGATTGTAGGCGAAAGCGGCTCCGGAAAAACAACACTGCTGAATATTATTGGATGTGTCGACGGCTTTGACAGCGGAGAATATAGTTTAAATGATGTTTCGGTTTCAAAATTATCAGATGGGAAAAAAGCTTTCCTGCGAAATACTAAAATTGGTTTTGTATTTCAAGACTTTGCTTTAGTTGACCACGAGACGGCATTGTTTAATACAATGTTACCTATGCTGCTTGATAAGACTACACGTATAAGAGATTTAAAGGTTGAAGCAATGAACGCCTTAGAAAAAGTAGGAATGGCGCAATATTCCACTAAAAAAGTTAACCAGCTTTCCGGCGGGCAAAAACAACGTGTGGCGATTGCCAGAGCAATTATTAAAAAGCCGGAAGTGATTTTAGCGGACGAGCCTACAGGCGCGCTTGATTCGGTTACTTCTGAAAATATAATGGATTTGTTTTTAGAACTGAATAAAGAAAGTACCGTTATAATAGTTACTCATGATGAAAAGATTGCTCAAAAAACACAAAGAATTATTAGAATAGCAGATGGAAATATTGTTTAATAATTTTAATATCCGCCAATAGGCAAAAGGATTGTTGGCGGTATTTTATCCTAGTATGCACTGATTTTCAGGAAATTAATTACCCCCTAAGTTTTAGGGGGCTAAAGTCGTGCAGGTTTGGCATTGACATACCTGTTTTTTGCATTTATACGGGAATACATACGCGGCTTTGCTGAACAAATCAGATTCCAAGGGGGATTTTTGCTAATCGCAGGTCTAATTTCAGATATGGGGCTGTTGAAATATTTCAAATATTTCAACAGCCCCTTTTGACTTTTTTAAAACTGTAAAAACCAGGGTATAACATTTTTTATAGCACATAAACCGTAACGGATCTGCGGCCAAACTGATAACATTCGCTGGACGACCAATAAAATAAATCTACTAACGCGTCACCCGAATACAGCGCTCCGCCTGTATCTATAGCGGTTGCGTATCCATAAACGTATTGTCCGTCATTTGATATAATATAAAGCCTGCTTCCCAGGGGAATAATAGCGGGATTTACCGCAACGCCGCCGTAGAATACCGGTATCCCAGAAGCGGTTAAAGCTCCGGAAGAAGCCGTGTATGCCGTTGCCGTTCCCACAAGCTTTGTTTTATACGACACTGTACTGCCGCTGTAATCAACAAATGTACCTATACCTTCTTCGGTATTCGAATTATTTGCCGGTTCTTTTACATTATTATCCGGAGTTTCCGGAGACGTGGGTTTTGCTTCTCCCGTACCAATTAGTGTCAATTGATGTACAGGCTCTTTTATTACTTTCTCACCTTCAACCTCGGTGTTTGACAGCTCACCGTCTACATACGTATTTTTTATATTTTGTTCTAATATGCCTTCCTGCCCGTATCTTTTTATTTCTGTGTCGCCTTTTAAAAGATCAGATGTCTCCTCTGTTTGCTCTTTATATTCAATTGACTTTGTTTTTGTTTCTTCCTTATAAGTTACTCTTTGCACGGTAATTTCCATGTTATGAGAAACAGCTGACGTTAGTGACGGTTTTACAATATCGTCTTCGCCTAATTTAATTCCCGCATATTCTAATGCCTTTGCGACTGTGCCCTCATTTACATCATAAGATGAGGTCTTACCGTCGGCTTTAATTTTTACATTAGCCACACGCGTAACAGAAATATCAATGTCAGGCGTTAATACCGTTGTCAAAGACGGTTTAACAACGTGCGTGTCAGATAAGATTATTTCTGCCTTCAGCAGAGCGTCCTGAACGGTTCCGCTGCTCATACGCACATTTATAGCTTCACCGCAGTTGTTAATATTCACATTAAACGCCCGCAAAATTTTTATTTTTATTATGCCGTTTTCTTCTGTGCGTATCAATTCATCATCGTTTTCCATTTTGATGTCCGCTGTTACTAAAATAGTATCGGTATAAACATTGCCGTCCATAACTTGAGTTTTGTCGTATTCTTCTTTGAAAAGCTCCGCCCCTGAATACGCTGTAACAGATACAATGGAGATGAAAAGCATCCCCAAAACCATGACAAGGGCACCTGCTCTTTTTACAATTTCCCAATGTTCGGTTTTTATCATAATAATATAGAACTCCTTATTATCGGGTGCTTCCAAAACCTATAGGAAGTACCCTTACGTTTTTCGGATGTTTTAAAATTTATTGACTTAAATCAACTAAATTTTGAAAAAGCTCTTAAAATTTACAGATCACCTCTTTAGCAAAAGATGAATAAAATCATCAACTTTTATTCTGGTGACCATTATACACAAAGATAAATACATTGTCAACAAAACTAAATCTTTTAATTTATGAATATTACACAAAAATTCAACTTAAAAAAGGCTATATAAATGATCTTAGTTCTTTTAAAGAATCATTTTTTCAAATATACTGTGTAATACGTAGAAAACAGTTACAGAAAAAATACGATTTATTACAACTATGTTACCATTATATAAAAAAGTGAAAAAATAATTACAACTTTTTAATTTTTATTTATCTGTTACAAGCTTCAACATAAAACTAAATAAATATTTCGCTGTATAGAAAATTAACTGATATGATATTTTTATAAACTTGTCCCACAGTATATTCTAAATCACTAGTTTACAATATTGATAAGATGTGCAATTGAGGGGATAGATTCTCCCTGCTGAATAGATATAGGACTCATCAATGCGCCGGTTGCTATAAACAAAATATTTTTCTGATTTCCGGCTTGCACTTCGTTTAAAATGCGTCCGCACAAAACGCTTGCGCTGCAGCCGCATCCGGAACCGCCTGAGTGAACATCACTTTTATTTATATCAAAAATCATTAAACCGCAATCTTCGTGATTAGACAGAAAAATTCCCTCTTTCGCTAAAAGCTGACAGAATAAATCAGAGCCTGTACTGCCTAAGTCACCTGTATATATCTTATCGTAATTGTCCGGTGATGTTTTTGTATCCTCTAAAAAATTTTTCAATGTCATAACCGCTGCCGGAGCCATAGCGGCGCCCATATTATTGATATCTGTTACACCTAAGTCTATAATTCTGCCAAATGTACCTGCGCGGACTTTTGGTTTTTGTCCTTCTCCATAACCCAGAATACAGCTGCCGGAGCCCGTTACTGTCCATTGCGAAGTCGGTGGCCTTTGCCCGCCGTATTCCAGCGGAAACCGGTATTGGCGTTCCGCACTGCAAAAATGGGAAGATGTCACACATGCCGCTATTTCCGCCCATTGTGCCGCTACCGTAAGGGATGCCAGCAGTAAGCTTTGCGCCATAGTTGAACAGGCCCCGTATTGGCCCAGATAAGGTATATTAAAATCTCTCAACCCATATGCCGAGGAAATACACTGGTTTAATAAATCGCCGGCAAATATCAAGTTTATATCTTCCGCGTTACATTTTGATTTTTGAATAGCTATGCTTAGGGCTTCCTGCTGAAACAGGCTTTCCGCCTTTTCCCAGGAATCCATACCCGCATGAGCATCGTAAATAACTTTATCGAATGAAGCTTGCAATGGTCCTTCCCATTCCTTTTTTCCGGCTACTGAGGCATATCCCAAAATCTCAGGCGGTTTTTCAAATCTTCTTGTATAGGTACCTACTTTTTTTATCATAGGAAAACTCCCTTTCACAATTTTAATAGTAAATTGATTTACTTATTATTTGCAAAAGGGAGTGAAAAATGCGGGTTAATTAATTGGTTCTGAATATTCCGCTGTTTGAACAATTTCTTCCGTCTCCGGAGGTGTTGTTGCCGGAGAATCTGTCATAGGAGGATCTGTCATGGGAGGATCTGTCTCGGCGGCTATCTGTTCAGGCGGCGGGTCTGTGGCCGGAGGCTCAATTATCACTTCGGCCGGAGATTCGGTGGCTTCTTCATAAACAGAAATTGCCCCCGGCAATTTTCCGAAAGTTCCGTTATCGCCGTCCCTGACAGGATGCGCGGCATCTAATTTATATACGGATTCCGCAATAAATTCCCTGTCAGTTTCTTGCCCGTCTTTATAAAAAGCCCTGTATGCTGAAGATGAGTAGCTTTTCCCGGTTACATCGTATACAGTTGAAAAGGTCGCGATTTGATCGTAAAACGTATCTTTATATCCATAGAAATTAGCAACCAGCGTTTGCCCGCTTACATAGCATTCTAAAAATATTTGATATTTTGTATTATTTTTTAATTGCAGGTCAAGATAAGGATAATCAATAGTCGCGTCCAATCCGGCAGGGACGTAAAGCGATGACCAAAGATGATTATGGCGTTCGGCGATTTCTAAATTAGCAAAAAGCGCGGCATTAAAAACAGTTGTGCTGGCCTGACAAATACCGCCGCCGATTCCTTGTTCATATTTGCCGTCAATAATCACGGTTGCCATTTCATAACCGTTTTCAGTCAAATTACTATCTCCTGTACAGCTGTTAAACGACCAGGTATCGCCCGGTTCTATTATAGAGCCGTTACAGGCATTAAGTGCTCTTTTCATATTTCTTGTTGCAGCAGCCGTGTTTGTGGAATAAGTGGAAAAGGTAGATAAAGGAACAATATTTTTCCGAACCATATCTATTGTAATTTCAGGTTTTTTTTCGGTAACTTCCGCGGAAATAGCTCCGGAATTTTTATCTGCTTTTATAAATACAGATATATCCTTTTCAAGGGATCCTTTGTCAACATAATAACCATTGGTTCCTTCAGCAAAAACGAATTTATTTTCTTCTAATGGAAGGAATTCAGAAACTCTGGCATTCCTGACTTGTTGATCGGCAGCTTTCGCCACTTTCTCAGCTGCCCCAGGAATAGAATCTTCTTTTAAAACCGCCTTAAGCTCGAATTTCCCTGTTTTTTCTTCCAGCAATTCTAATGACGGCTGAATAACTGTAGGAATACTGGCTTTTGCTTTATTTTTAGAGGCATTCTTTGATTCGTAAGTATACTCTACAATTTGTTTAATAACTTCGTCTGCATTGTATGAATACTCAAAATCATCTTCAGTTAAAATAACTTCAGTATCATTCGCTATTACCTTAATTTCAAGCTTTTTTCTTACGGAAGGCTGTTTTTCCTCTATAAGCTGGCGCGCTTCTTTTAGTGTCTTTCCCCCTAAGTCAAGCCCGCTTACAAAAATATCTTTAGCCAGTACAAATCCGTCATCAGGTTCCTTATACTCTGTTATTGGTTCTGTCACAGATACATTAGAAGGCCTTGTATTTTTATCCTTATTACGAGGGTTAGCAGCGCCGAACCCGTCACCGCTAAAAATTGAATAAGAAATACATCCGCCGATAAGGATAATCCCGGCAATCCCCGCTACTAACACCAGCCACATCTTTTTTCCGTTTAATTTTTCTTTAAACAATTTTGTTACCTCAATTTTAAAATGACCAGATTTTATTTTTTTCTTTGGCTGTTTACAGCTTTGGCTCACCTGATCTGACGCGAGACCGCTATACGTATTTACATCAATATATTCTTCAGCCTCGTCTAACGGCTCAGGCCTGCCAGGACTGTACATCGAATGTTTGAGTGGTTGTGTTTTGAAAGTATCATCATTTTCTTCTTCCAGCTCTCTTAAAATGTGTTCCGCCTGCCGGGTCAGTTTAATATCTAATACATTTACATTCGAGTTTGTTCGGTAAGCTTGTGCGGTGTTTGTGCTTTGATTCCGTGTAGTTTTTTTTGCTGTTGGTGTAATAAAATTATCCAGGTTCATCGCGCGGGCATGATCATCGTCAACTACATATATTTTGCCGGATTTTGAAATGCCATTCTTTCGAACAGCTTTATTAGTATGCCCTTTTAATTTGTTGTATTTCAGCTTCAAGGAAAGTTCCTCCCTTTCTATATTCAGGAAACTAAAATCTAAATTTATGTATAGTATAGTTTACTTAACAAAAATGCATTTTCTATTATATAGTTTATCTTACTACATTTAACGAAAAAAATAAAGTAAATTAATTTATTATTTTTACTTATTTTTTTAGTTAAAATCATCAATTACCTTCTTTTTTCATTTTGTCAGAGTATAATAAATTAGATGCTAAAAATACCCTTGTTGCAAACAAACGACAATATGATATAATATTATAAAGAATCCTTTTTATATCCAATAATTATTATTTTGAAAAGGGCTGGATTTATGAAAATTTTAATATTAACTGCCTCAACAGGAGGAGGTCACCGGCGGGCTTCTCAGGCTTTAATGGATGCTATTGTTCAAAATGATTCGTCAGCCGTAGTAAAAGTATCTGACGCTTTGGAGTTTTGCGGACATAGATTTAATAAAACCGTTTCCGAAGGATACCATTATATGGCGACTAAAACCCCAAAGATTTATGGCCGCGCATACCGTTTGAGTGACAATGACAATCTGCTGAACAGTCTTGTCGCCAAAATAAATGCGCAAATGAGTATACGATTGCTCCCCTTAATCGCGGAATTTAAACCTGACTGCATTGTAACATGTCATCCATTCGCCGCAAAAATGATGGCTGTTCTAAAGCGCAAAAGGTACATAACCGCACCAATTATTGCTATTATAACGGATTTTGCCGGGCACCGCGCCTACATGGACGAGCACGTAGATAAATATGTAGTAGCAACAGACGACATGATCGGAGAACTGGTGGTAAAATATAATATATCCCAAGAGAAGATTTATTCCCTTGGGATTCCTATCAATAAAGAATTTTATGAAATTCCTGATAAAGAAACGATTTTGAATAATTTAGGTTTTTCACAAAATTTACCTATTATCCTGATCATGGCTGGAAGCTTTGGTGTAACAGACATACTTCAAATTTATGAAAACCTTTTAGATTTAAAAACACCTCATCAAATCATTGTTATTACAGGAAAAAATAAGCGCCTTTATGACGCTTTTGAAAAAATGCTGAATAAAGATATTACCGAGTTTGAATATTTAGACAATACGTCTGAGGAAATAAGAAATGCGGACCCAAATTTGAAACGCCGCCGGTTTTCAGAGTTTACAAACCAAATTTCAGATATTACTGGGCAAATTAAAGATACTATTAAAGAGACAATAAGCGATACTTTGAATGATCTTCCCTTTAACATTGGCTTTGTAAAAAAATACATCCGTACCACAACATCTACAAAACCCACAAAGCTTTTTTATTTCGTAGACAATGTACAGGACTATATGCATATTTCAGATTTGCTGATTACAAAGCCCGGCGGTCTTACTGTTTCCGAAAGCCTGGCCAGCGGGCTTCCTTTGGCTGTTTTCCGCGCTTTTCCCGGGCAGGAGGCTGATAATGCCGACTACTTAATTCGCCGCGGTATGGCTATTTCTATAGGAAAAGGGCGCAGCGGCGCGCGTCAGGTAGAAGAAATCTTAACTGACCGTGAGAAGCTTGCTCTCATGAAAAGAAATTGCCTTCTTTATTACAAAAAAGAATCTGCTAAAAATATTTATTTGCTAATATGTAAAACTATTGAAAATGAACAATAAACAGGCCATTAAACCATATACTCGTCCCAGGTATACTCCCGTCCGTCCGGGATAAAATCCCCCAAATAAATATATCCTTGAAACTGCCAGTTGCTTTGTCCCGGGTTTTCATCGCTTATGCTGGCTGTTGTTATGTAAAAGTTTAAATAATCATAGCCTGAATTGGAAAAGAAAATTGTATCGCCTTCAATGGCTTCTACTACCGCTACATGCCCGAAGGTATCACTGCTCCAGCATGCCACAGAGCCTATTTTAGGCTTCTGACCTGATGGGAAAATTTTGTTTTCGTTATTATAATCCCACCAGTCCTTCGCGTCATTTTCACATAAGTCCGGCTTATATTTCAGCAATTCATAAGCACGGCCGTATGCATACGCCGTACAATTTGGCATACCGAAACCGGACCGGTAAAAAATATTTTTATCGGTATAATAAAACCTGTTAAACCGGTTTGGAGGCTTATACCTTGCCCTGAAAACCTGAGGTTCTTCATAAGGCTTTGCTTCGTCCTCTAAAGATATGCCGATGCCTCCTTTATCTTGCTCTCTGTTTATTTTCGAATTATTATTAATCAAAGTTAATAACAAAACGCTTCCGGTAAAAGCAATAAAAAAACATGTTAACAGAAAAAAATTCTTTTTCAAATCCGCGGTCTTATAGCTCCCGTTACGTATCATACGCCACACCCCTAAAATATATATGGTAAAAAAGCAAACTTTTTCGAATAAATATTAAATAAATACCAATAATAATTATGCTTTGAATATGATTTTGCTATATTTAGAGCAGATATCATCAGAGTCTCATCGAAAAGTCTTTGTACCCGAATTTACGAGATAACTTTTCGTCATTTGGCATAAAGATTCAAAGCAACTAGCTGTAAAAGCAGGTGCAAGGGACTTTTCGAGGAGACTCCATTATTACGTGGAGGTAAATATATGACGACAAAGGAACTTTTATATCTGGAAGACTCTCTTGGGATGGAAAGACAGCTGCAAATGAAATGTACGGATTACGCGAATAAGATTCAAGACACAAACCTTAAAAACATGATTTCACAACTGGCATCGGAACATCAAAACCATTTCAACAATTTAATTAATCAACTGTAAGCTTTTAATAATCTACTAAAGTAAAGGAGAAATTTTATGCAACAAAATCAGGGGCCAGCGCAAGCTATGACAGACAAAGAATATATGGAAGATGTACTGCTGACATCAAAAACACTCAGCGGACTATACCATTACGCTACACAGGAGTCGTCCACTGAACAGCTTCACAATCAATTTAAATCAAATTTAAACGATACCATTACCATGCAGCACAATATTTATTCCGCTATGCAAAAAAACGGATGGTATCCGCAGCAGCAGGCTGACCAGTCTCAAGTAGGTCAAATTAAAACAAGGTTTTCGCAGCCGCAATAATCCAATGAGCACATGATTGATAATCCCTTTTGTAAAATGCGGAGCTACGCAATATATATTGCCGCTCCGCATTTATTATTTATTGTGATACAGTTGGCAGGTTGCCTAAATTATTATTGTCCTCTTCATCAGGAAGTGATTTCAAATATTCGTTTCCGCTTCTTTTTGCTATACCTACACCTTTTATTTCTCCTTGCCTGGCTAGAGTTACACCTTGCGCCTTGTCTATAATCTGCCCGTCAGATAACTTATATCCTGATACCTTTCCCCGCTGTTTTACCAAACCGACAATGCGCTTTGCATCTGCTTTGGGTGTAGGAATCTCACTCATGGCTAACAGTGGCAATTTAGATGTACCCACAGAATTTGACACCGCATTATTCGTTTGATTTCCCGATTGTACTGATTCGCTTTCATTTTCATAATTATTATCGTTAGGCGAATTATCAAATAAATCCATACCGCAGATAATCTGTTCTACAAAAACAGATTATTCCCACCTTTCAATTCAACTTCAATAAATTCCCGGTTTGATTTTGCGCCCCTTGGAGCGGTAAAAGCAGACGTATCCATTTGGATACCCCGCGGTCCTGCCGCAGGCGGAAAGTCATTATACCGCCATATTTAGAATTTTTATAATGGCTTAATATTAGTCTATCGTCTGGCGCTTTTTTAATGTATGAAAGTTGAAATGTAAAATGTGTAAATAAAAAAGACAACAATAAAGTGGAAACTAAATGTAATATCAAATCCTATATTGTCAATATATATATTCGGTGTTATAATATATATAAATCACGTTTTGATTAGATAAATACTGCAATTTTTTGTTTAAATCTAATAAATTTTACTAACAATTCACATGATTTTATCTTAATTAGCCACAAATTATATTAACTATTTGTAAAATTAATAATTCGCAAAAGGATTCTATTGCAAAAATATAATTAGAATGGTAAAATGATGTAAGTTAATAAGTTTTTGAGCAATAAATACTTCTTTTTAGTTGTCGATAAATAGTGAGAAGAATATAGCATACAATTTATGTGTATGAATCATTATTTTCTGTGCTTTTATAACTTATAATCAATACATAATCATACGGACAGTAATTATCGACATAATGGCCGCGGCAAAATCCGATGTTAATCCGGCAATCAGTGTATGGCGTATTTTCTTCACTTTTACACTGCCGTAATACACCGCTACCACATAAAAGGTAGTTTCAGTGGAACCTGCCATAACTGAAGCCACCCTGCCGACAAAGCTGTCAGGGCCGTTTTCTGTCAATATATTTGACAGAAGGCCGGTCGAACCTCCGCCTGATATGGGGCGCAATATAGCTAATGGTATAATCTCAGAGGGAATACCTAAATAATCAGTTACAGGCGAAATAAGCTTACAAAATCCTTCAATAGCCCCCGATGTGCGCAGCATACTAATAGCAACTACAATACCTATCAAAGTCGGGGTAATTTCATATATGGTATAAAGGCCTTTTTTAGCGCCCTCAAGGAAAACATCAAAAACAGCGATTTTTTTTACAAAGCCATAAACGACAATCAGACAAATAACACACGGTACCGCAAATTCCATTTCATTGTCCCCTTTTTATGATTAACGATAAACAATTAACGATTATAACTTATAACCGAAGTTAAAATTATTAACCGTTAATTATTAATCGTTCATCATTGCAGTGCGCAAACACCTTTGCCAGAATCAGCCCTACGCATAAAGCCGTTATTGAAGTTATCCATACACACGGCAAGATGTCAAAGGGAGTCTGGCTGCCGCTGCCGAACCTCATTGCCGCTACAGTGGTAGGTAAAATTTGCATGGATGCCGTATTTAGAACTACGAACAAAATCATACTGTTTGAGGCAGTACCCTTTAAAGTGCTGCGTTTTTGAAGTTCTTTCATAGTAGCAAGGCCAAAAGGGGTTGCCGCGTTTCCCAGCCCCAGCAGATTGGCGCTGATATTTAAGCTCATACTTTTGAATGCCGGGCTTTCCGGTTCTATATCCGGAAATATCCTTTTTAATATAGGGGAGAACAATCGTGCCAACAATCCTGTCGCACCGCTTTCCTGGGCGATCTCCATCAGCCCTGACCATAACACCATCATAGGCAACATTGTTAAAACCAACGCAAGCCCGTCAGAAGCACCTTTTAGTGTACCATTTGATAACGCGCCTGTTTGACCCGTTATCAATGATGATACAATGCTTAATATTATTAAGATACCCCAAATGTAGTTTATCATGTTACACCCCCCGTCAAATACTCACAATACTACCTTCTTACATTCAGGATGTGTTAGTAATATTTAAGTTAACAATTGCATTTCTGCAAAATAGTAAAAATTTAAGGAGTTAGATAATCATGAGACCAGCTGAATGTTTATGCAAAATCGACAAACTCGGAAGAATGGTTCTTCCAAAAATCATCCGCGAAAAATTCGAATTATCGGAAGGGGACGCTGTTGAGCTTTTCACTGAGAACGACAAGCTCATATTGAAAAAATACCGTCCGAGCTGCATTTTTTGCGGTGAAGCAGATGATCTGATAGAATTCAAATCAAGAATCGTTTGCCAGAAATGTGCAAATGAAATCTCCTGACTAAACCCGATGTCCTTACACTTTTCCTATTGACTTTCTCATATAAAGTATATAGTATTTACTTAGAGATTATGACTTGGAGGCAGTAGGTTATGCGTATTGACAAAGAAAATTATTATTTAGACATTGCTGAAACTGTACTTGAACGGGGAACATGCCTGAGAAGAAATTTCGGTGCGATTATCGTAAACAATGATCAAATAATTTCAACCGGATATGCAGGCGCACCGCGGGGCCGCAAAAACTGCGCTGATTTGGGTGTATGCATTCGTACATTAAAACAAATTCCCCGGGGGGAGCGTTATGAATTGTGCCGAAGCGTACATGCTGAAGCTAATGCCATCATACATGCCGCCAGAGAGCAAATGATTGGCGGAACATTGTATTTGGTAGGTACAGAGATATCTGACGGTACATATGTAAAGGACGCCAGTGCCTGTGCCATGTGCAAAAAGCTAATAATCAATGCCGGTTTAAAACGGGTTATTATAAGAGAGACCAAAAAATATTTTCGTGCTATTTATACAGATGAATGGGTTACAAACGATGAGTCTCTTCATGGTGAGTGTGGGTATTAAGACATTGTTACAAAATAAACTTGACATGTGTTATGAAGTATTCTCAAATTGTTGTCTGCTTTAATTTAGCAACAATCTATAGTGGCTCACATGTCAAGACACAAATTTTGACTTTCTTAATGGACTTTAACAACGCCCTACGCGGATCGAACGCCGCGCGCGTTC
>JGI20171J29575_12612756_pt1 | contig 32582 bp, 28 predicted proteins | sample TergutNc150P4_FD_29575 | JGI IMG/M metagenome (IMG submission 29575)
TCGAATAGCAACTTTCCTTGTTGGTGTAACTTAAGTAAGTTTTCACAATTTCTCTGTAAGAGAATTGCGTGCACCTCAGGTGCTTTAGTGACTTAAGGATTAATAACACCAATAAAAAACAAGATAATGCTTTAGAAAAATATCGAATAGCAATTTCCCTTGTTGATGTAACTTTAAGTTAGTTTTTAGAGTTTTTCGGTAAGAGAAATGCGTGCACCTCAGGTGCTTTAGATAATTGTAAAAATAGTAGGGGCGATTATTAATCGCCCGCAGTTTAATAACAGAATTATGTGTATAAGATTTGGCATGATAACATATTTGTCTGCAATAACCCCCGCATAACGCACAGGTATTTCATGAATAGCAGACTGTACAACATTGTCCATATTCAGATAATTCCATTTGGATACAGGGGCGATTATTAATCGCCCCTGTGTTTTTTCTGGCCGCGTCCCCTGGCCCTATTGATTATAAAATGACCAAAATGCGCGGTATGCCATATATACATCCGTTTTTGACACTACTTCAAAAGGAGCGTGCATTGAGAGTACGGGAACACCTATATCAATAACATCTACATTCCAGTCAGCGATATATTTTGCGATAGTGCCGCCTCCTCCTAAATCAACACGGCCCAGCTCACCCGCTTGCCACAAAATATTGTTTTTTAAAAGCAATGACCGTATTTCTCCCATAAATTCAGCGGAGGCGTCAGAGGTGTCGCTTTTACCGCCGTGCCCGACATATTTACAGACAACAACTCCGTCGTTCAGATAAGACGAATTTTTGGCTTCGTAAGCGCTTGCGTATGTGGGATCAAAAGCGGGATTAACATCAGCGGAAAGACATTTGCTTTTTGACAGGACGTGGTATCCTTCAACTCCGTCATTTTTTGCCAAGTCATAAATAAAGTATTTTAAGAAGTTGCATTTCATGCCAGTATTTCCGGTACTTCCGATTTCTTCTTTATCAGCAAGATACGTAATAATAGTTTGAACAGGTGATGTTGTGTTAAAAGTAGCCATTAGCGACTGATATGCGCATACTCTGTCATCATGTGCGTACCCGCCTACCATGCTGTTGTCGAAACCTACGTCTCTGGTATTGAAAGCTGGAACAAGACTTAATTCAGCGGAAATAAAATCTTCTTCAACAATACCATATTTTTTGTTCAGAATATTTAAAATATTTAATTTAACCAGCTCGGATTCTTCATCGCCGTTAAACGGGCGGGAACCTATCAAGGCATTTAAATCTTCTCCGTTAATAGCTTTGCCTATTTTTTTAACCGCTTGCTCACTTGATAAATGAGGAAGCAAATCTGTAATAGTAAAGCAGGGCTCATCCTCTTTGTCGCCGATACATATATCAACAGAGGTACCGTCAGCTTTAACAACAGTTCCATGAAGTGATAAGGGTATAGCTGTCCACTGGTATTTTTTAATACCTCCGTAATAATGAGTTTTAAAAAGCGCCAGTCCGCTGTCCTCATATATGGGATTCGGTTTAAGATCAATCCGGGGTGAATCAATGTGAGAGACAATAAGCTTAGCGCCGTTTTTCATACCTTCCGTACCTATTATTGCTAATGCCATTGCCTTTTTTCTGTTTATATAATAAATTTTGTCACCGGGTTTGTAAGCTTTTTGCGGATTATACGATTCAAATCCGTGCTTTTGAGCAAGAGAGACAGAGTAATTTACTGAGTCACGTTCTGTTTTTGAATTGTCCAGAAAGGTTTTATAACCGGAACAGAAGGCATCAGCTTCTTGAATATCTTCCTGCGTAAGAAAGGTTATACCTTTTTTTTTGTTTTTGAATAATTTCTCTTTTAAGCCCTTTGAAACAGAGATGTCTTTTTTTGTATTATCCATTATATCCTCCAAATGTTTTTAATAAATTTCTTCGTATTTTGCAATAGCCTCATTCACCCTTCTGACATATTCCGAAGTTTCTTGATAAGGTATGTAATCAAGCGTAACGCCGTCAGAGCTGTATTTGGGGTTTTTAAGCCAGTCGCCAACTATAAACCCGGCGTTATATGCGGCAATAGCGGAATTGTCATCCTCGTATTCATTTAGCAGAATGGATAAAAAGTATGTGCCGTATTTGATGTTAATTTCAGGATTGAATAAATCGTTTTCGGTATACAAACCTGATACACCGCGCTTTTCCTGGAGCCATTCAAAAGTGGATGGCATTATCTGCATAAGACCTCTGGCGCCGGCCGGGGAAACCGCGTTTTGATCAAACCTGCTTTCTGTACGTATAATAGAGAAAATCAAATTTTCATTAACATTGTATTCCGAAGAGCAGAGGCTTACAATATCATGATAATCTTTTGGATACTGTAATTTTAAAAAATCTGTTTCGGTATCCGCTAAAAAAATTGATACGATATAAATAGATAAACATATAAGTGTAATCACAATAACCGCGAATATAAAGTTTCGCAATACATGAGTTTTCTTTGTATGGTAACTCAACATAAGTTTTACCTCTTTACAGAATTTTTATTATTTCCTGTATAGCTGATTTAAATTCATTAAAAGATTCATTATTATATATTACTATGTCGGAACGCTTAATATAATAATCATCCGGCTGCTGATTTTTTATTCTTTGGAAAACCTGTTCCTCAGATAATCCGTCCCGCGTAATCAGCCTTAGCTTTCTTATTTCTAAGCTTGAAATAACCGCGGCCGTAGTATCGCATAAAAAATGAGCGTTGCTTTCAAAAAGCAGAGGCGCGTCAAGTATTATTTTTTGGTAACCCTCTGATATATATTCTTGTATTGATTGTAAGGTTAATGTAAGGATATAAGGATGTGTAATGGCGTTTAACAAAGACGCGGAGCTCGTGTCATGAAAAGCGCGGCTGGCAAGTTTTTTGCGGTCAATTTCATCATATTCATTTATAATATCATAGCCGAAAACATCCGCCAGATTTTTTTTACAAAATTCATTTTGATTCAACACTTTATGCGCAAGTTTATCCGTGCAAACGACAGCGTATCCGTATGGCTTCAGTTCTTCGGTGAATACGCTTTTTCCTGACCCGGAAGGACCGGTAAGACCGGTTATTTTGTAATTTCGCATAATACCCCTTTAGAGCCTGTTCAAAATCTTTTTATCTTGACCATTTCGGCAAATTTTACAGTCTTTTTTGCTTGTCGTCCTTGTCAAGCGACAGCTTGGCTGTGTCCTCCGCGCCAAAAATCCAGCAAAATTATGCTCGAAAGCGCAAAAACAAAAAGATCCTGAACAAGCTCTTATAAATACCAAATTTCAAACTTCGCCGCGCGGATAAGCCTGTTGTAAACAGCAAGCCCTATATCGGTAATTTCCGGAACGTGGGCGAAGATAAGTAAAATATTATTTAAAGTGTCCGCTTTTCTTAAACAGGAGAAAAGGTTTTGTGACTGCGCCTTGTAGTCGTTCTGAGCTCCTATAGATATAGTCTTTGTTTTTAATTGTGATACTTCGTGGTTATAGCAGAGACAAAGTATATTATTTTCCTGTATATCAATATTGTGGCCAAGGTGAGTTTCATAATCCCGCAAACGCAAGGCGTAAGATTTTGTGTTGATGAAATTTACAAACTGTTCGCTTGAACATTTTAATAAAATCACTTTCGCATTGGGAGCATAATGCTTATATTTCATACCGGGACTTTTAGGCGGGGCTGATGTGTCTTTTATACCGGTTAAAACTATGTCATCGACTATAATTTTACCTATAACAGATTCTATTTGAGATACGGTTATAGTTCCGGGCCGGAGCAAACGGCAGGGTGTTTCCGAAGCTGAAATCACGGTGCTTTCCAAACCGGCAGTGCATAGGCCGCCGTCAACTACCGCCGCGATTTTCCCGGACAAGTCATGAATCACGTGTCCGGCTTGAGTCGGACTGGGTTTTCCGGATATATTGGCCGAAGGCGCGGCGAGAGGGAACCCGCAGGCTTGTATAATTTTTTGTGCTGTTGTATGGGACGGAAACCTGATAGCTACTGTGTCAAGGCCGGCGCTTACTGTTTTTGAAACCGTGTCTGTTTTTTTGACGATAATTGTAAGAGCGCCGGGCCAAAACGCGCGAGCTAATTTTTTTGCTTCCTCTGAAAATTCAGACGCCAGATTATAGCGGTGTATGTCGTCAATGCTCCCTATGTGTACAATCAAAGGATTATCCGCGGGCCGTCCTTTAGCTCTAAAGATACCGGAAACCGCCTGTTCATTAAACGCGTCAGCCGCAAGTCCATAGACTGTTTCTGTAGGGATTGCCACAAGGTGACCGTCACGTAAAAATGAAGCAGCGGTTAAAATATCCTCCGCGGTATCCTTTAATAAAAGAGTTTTTTCGTAAAAAAGGTTAGGCACAAAAGCATTCTCCCTCTAAAGCACCTGAGGTGCCATAAGATCAGTCCGCGCTTCCCGCAAGCTGTGATGCTCTGTCCGCCGCAATCAAAGCATCAATAATTTCATCTATATTTCCGTTAAGGACATCCGCCAAACGGTAAAGAGTTAATCCGATTCGGTGATCGGTTATCCGGCCTTGATGGTAATTATATGTGCGGATCCGTTCGCTTCTGTCTCCGGTACCTACCTGGGATTTTCGTGTTTCGGCTATAGAGCTTGTTTGCTCTTCCTGTTTCATTTGCAGCAAACGGCTTTTCAGTACTTTCATTGCTTTATCCTTATTTTTATATTGGCTGCGTTCATCCTGACATTCCACAACAACACCTGTGGGCAAATGAGTGATACGTATGGCGCTTTCTGTTTTGTTAATGTGCTGCCCTCCGGCGCCGCTGCTTCGGAAAGTATCAATTTGCAGATCCGAAGGGTTAATTTCAAGTTCTACATCTTCCGCTTCAGGCAAAACAGCTACTGTGACAGTAGATGTGTGGATACGGCCCTGGCTTTCTGTCTCAGGGACACGCTGTACCCTGTGCACGCCGCTTTCGAATTTAAACCGTGAATACGCGCCTGTACCCTGTACCATAAAGGATATTTCCTTGTATCCTCCAAGCTCTGTTTCAACCGCGTTGACCAAATCTATTTTGAACCCCCTTAGTGGCGCGTACATGGTATACATCCTGTAAAGCACACTGCAGAAAAGTGAAGCTTCTTCACCTCCCGCGCCGCTTCGTATTTCGATAATTACGCTGCGTTCATCGTTAGGATCTTTTGGCAAAAGCAGGATTTTAAGTTCCTCTGTTATATTTTCCAATTGCTTTTTTTGCATAATGATTTCATTGGAAGCCATTTCTTTTAACTCGTTATCGGTACCGCAGTCATTAAAAATGTCTTTGGCCTCAAAAAGTAATTTTTGTGATTCTTTATATTCTCTGTATTTTTCGACAATATCCTTAATTGATTTTATTTCTTTCATTATTTGCTGATATTTTTCAGGGTCCGAGACAACAGAAGGATCGTAAAGCTTTGTAGTTAATTCGTCATAGCGTTTGTCGAAAACATCAATTTTACTAAACAATTACCATTCATCCTTTTTCACATAAAGTTATGAACTTTTAGAGCCTGTTTAGAATCTCACCGCAGAAGGATTTTTCGGAGGTGCCCCTAGGCCAAATTAGGTGAGATGCAAGGAAAAAAGCACAGAAAGGCTGACGCCTTTCGAGCATTCCTGACGCAGCAGATTGCCTGATTTGGACAAAAAGCCGCTGCGTGGGAGATTCTAAACAGGCTCTTATATATTATATCAAAAATCAATAAATAAGGCAAATAAATCATGAAATGCCGCTTTCAAATCCGTTGCCCTTGATGGCCCCCGCGGTAGTAACAACAATAAAGGCACCCGGATCCATATTTTTCACAAAAGAATCTATTTTGTATACCTGCTGAGGACGTACCGCGCATAAAATAACCTTTTTGTTATCTTTGTTGTATCCGCCTTGAGCATCAATCAGAGTTACTCCCCGTACCATCCTGTTCATAATTTCCTGGGCAATCTCTTCATGCTTGTTGGTAATGATAAGAATTAGTTTGCCATTATCGCCGGAAATTCCATAGATTACAGAATCCATGACTTTAGTAACAACAAAAACCGTAATACCTGAATATAAAGCGCTTTCTAAGCTTTTATAAACTACGGCGGCAGCTCCAATTACAATAACATCAACTGCGAGGACTATCGTTCCCATAGATAAAAAAGGTTTTCTTTTATTAAGATTTTTCGCTATAATATCTGTCCCTCCGGTGGTACCGCCTCTATATATAATAAACGCGAGACCGCCTCCGTTCAAAACCCCGCCGAATATTGCGGCCAGCAGCGGGTTACCGCTATAAGTGTAAGGCTGAATAAACGGGCTGATGACGTCTACCAAAACAGACACTGTAAAAGTCGCGAATATGGTTTTGGCAAGAAAATGTTTGCCGTTTTCAAACATGCCCCATATAAGCAGAGGGATATTCATAACAAAAATCATTGTTCCCAAGGGAAGAAACGGAAATAAATAATTAAGCATTGTAGATATACCTGTAATTCCGCCCGGAGCAATATGATTTGGGGCTGTGAAAATATTTATTGACGTTGAGTAGACGATACAGCCGAAAAAAATGATTACATAATCAATTACAGCAATTTTAGCCTTAAGCGTTTTTTTTTCTTTTTTTTCAGATTTAATACGTTTTTTCATAGTTTGGAGCATGATACTCCGCCCATTTCGCGCCAAATGCGCATAAAAGAGCAAAGCTTTATGCCCGCGTCACCGCCTTTCAAAATTTCTCATCACCTGTTTTTTATATGTATTTTTCCGTATTGCTAATTATTATATCAATTTATATTTCATTTAACAAGTAGTATCAAAAATAAATCATGAGATATACTCCGTCACCAATACATTTTCATAATTTCAAGTTTAACTGTGCCCGTTTGATGCATTATATTGACAATGAAATTTTTGTAGTTTATAATTGTAAACAATACTAAAGAAAGAAAGAAATATAGTAATAGTAAATAATATTTTAATTGGTATAGAAAGGATTATGAATATTATGCTTTTATGTAACTATGATCGTCTTGACGAAAAAATTAAGGTGTTTTCAGGATTTGGGAAAGAACAGCCCTTTGCCAGTGTTAGTCCCGCGGGTACTATTACACGGCTTTCCCTTTCCCCGGCGGCGATTTTGGCAAGAAAGGAGATCATCCGCCGTTGTGAAAAGATGGGAATGAATGTTTCGTTTGATGATATGGGTAATATTTATGCCGTACTTTCAGGGAGTGAGGACCTTCCCGCTATTTCTTCAGGTTCTCATTGCGATTCTGTTATTCACGGGGGGAATTATGACGGGATATTAGGTGTACTTGCCGCGCTGGAGGTTATTGAAACAATTTATACAGAAAAAATACCTCACCGTCATCCTATTACCCTTCTGGTATGGACAAATGAAGAAGGGGCCCGGTTTGAACCCGCCATGATGTCGTCAGGTGTTATTACCGGAAAATTTGATCAGGAGAAGATGTACAGCTCTGCTGACAGCGACGGGATTACCTTTAAACAGGCGCTTATAGAAAGCGGATTCATGGGCGCGAAGGAAAACCGGTTTTCGCCGGAAAGGTATAAGGCATTTTTAGAACTGCATATTGAACAAGGTCCGGTTTTAGAAGCTGAGAAAATTGATATCGGTATACTTGAAGGTGTAGTGGGAATGGTCAATTACGATATTACAGTTCAGGGTCAGGCGGGACACGCGGGGACCACCCCTATGAATTACAGAAAAGACGCACTGTATGCCGCGTCAAAGATTATTTTATATTTACACGAGGAGCTGGACAGGCTGGAGGAAGGATACGGGTCACGAAGTCTTGTTTATACTACGGGACGCTTAAATGTGTATCCGGGAGTGCATACTGTTATACCTGAAAAAGTGAGTTTTTCTATTGATATACGTCATAAAGACCCGGAAATTATAAAAAAAGCTGTTTTGGTAATTGAGAGTATTCCGGCTGTTATAGAAAAGTGTACGGTGGAATCGTCTCTCAGCTGGAACCGTAAGACAGCTTTATTTAATAAGAATATTGTAGATACAAATGAAAAGAACGCTGAGCTTTTAGGTTATTCGAATAAACGTATGTACAGCGGTCCCGGGCATGACGCGCAATTTGTGTCGGATATAGTTCCCACCGCGATGATTTTTGTACCGTCAATAGGGGGTCACAGCCACAGCGAATTGGAATATACTCCAACGGAAGCCTGCCTGAAAGGCGCCAATGTATTGCTGAACACAGTTTTAGATTTAGATAAGGAGTAATCTTGATTATGAAATTTTTAATTAAAAATGGTATAATTGTTACCGAAACTAATTCTTTTGCGGCTGATATTGCCGTTAAAGACGATGTTATTGCCGCGGTCGGAATGGATTTATCCTCTGAAGATTTTGCGGAGGTTATAGACGCGTCAGGCAAATATGTATTGCCGGGCGCTATAGACGTACATACGCATCTTGCCATGCCTTTCGGCGGGACAGTCAGTGCCGACGACTATTTCACCGGGACGCGCGCGGCAGCCTGCGGCGGGACAACGGCCGTATTTGATTTCGCTATGCAGGATTATGGCGAATCCTTGCCTGATGTGATCCGCCGCCGGGACGCGCTGTGCGCCCCGGACGCGTGTGTGGATTACGCGTTTCATGTTGGTGTGAAAGATATAAGCAACGGGCTTCTGGACACTATGCAGCAGGCGGTTGATATGGGCGTACCGTCTTTTAAAGTGTTTATGGTTTACGATTTCCGCGTTTCGGACGGTGTATTTTATCAGATGCTTTCAAAGGCGCAGCAATGCAATGGGATGATTTCCGTTCACGCGGAGAACAATGATCTTGTAAGTTATTTAGTAAACAAACAAATTGACGAAGGCAATACAAGCGCGTGGTACCACTATATGAGTCGGCCGGAATTTGTTGAGGAAGAAGCGGTTGCCCGCGCGGTTTTCTGGGCAAAGTCCCTTGATGTTCCCCTCTACATAGTACATTTGGCAAGCCGCGGCGGTGCGGAAACTATTGCGGACGCACGCAAACGGGGATTTAGAATTTTTGCTGAAACATGTCCTCAATACCTGGAATTCACTTGTGATGTGTTTAAGCGTGATGACGGAAGAAACTTTGTATGTTCACCGCCGATGAAAGGCAGCGAAAGCAGAGACGCTTTGTGGGCGGCTATAAATAAAGGTGATATTCAGACGGTTGCCACAGATCATTGCCCGTTCAAGAGCTTTGAAAAAGACTGGGGGAAAGATGATTTCAGAAAAATTCCAAACGGCTGTTCAGGAATTGAAGTTATGTATCCCTATATGCTTTCAGCGGCACAAAAAGGGAAAATAACGCTGAATAAAGCAGTGGAGCTGTGCTCTTATAATCCGGCAAAAATTTTCGGATGCGCTCAAAAAGGGTCACTGACCCCCGGAAAAGACGCGGATATTGTTATTTATGATCCTGAAAAGCAGGTGACAATTAAAAACGCGGACCTGCATTCAGATACGGATCATACGATATGGGAAGGCGTTCCGCTTCAAGGGTACCCCGAAAAAGTTTTTGCCCGCGGGCAGAAAGTCTTTGATAACGGGAAATTTACAGGGACCAGAGGTTTTGGCCGGTTTATTAAAAGGAAGCTGAATGTAAATATATAATTCAGGGGGTAATACAAATTGAGCAAAGTTGTAAAAGGAAATTATACTTCCGAAGCTGTTGCGGGATTTACCCATAGGACGGCTATGGAGGAGGCTGCCCGGTGTCTGCTCTGTCATGACGCGCCATGCAGCAAAGGATGTCCGGCGGGAACTGATCCCGCTAAGTTTATCAGGTCAATACGGTTTAGGAATCCAAAAGGAGCGGCGGAAACCATCCGCGAAAATAATATACTTGGAGGCACCTGCGCAAGGGTATGCCCATACGATAACCTGTGTGAAGAGGCTTGCAGCAGATGCGGAATCGACAGGCCTATAAAAATAGGAAAGCTTCAAAGATACGCGATTGAACAGGAAAAAACGTTTGGTTTAAAAACATTGAAAGTATCAGCGGAGAAAAAATCAGCTAAAATAGCTTGTGTCGGGGCGGGACCGGCTTCCCTTGCCTGCGCGGCGGAACTCGCGAAAGAGGGGTATCAGGTCACTGTTTTTGAAAAGGAAGAAAAGGCGGGCGGTGTCCTTACGTATGGAATTACCGAAAGCAGATTGCCGCAGGAAGTTGTCGATCACGATATTGAGCAGGTAAAAGCTCTTGGTGTGAAATTTGAATTCGGCAAGACCGCCGGTGAAGATGTTGATTTTTCTAAAACAGACTTTGACGCTATATTTGTCGGCGCCGGATTGTGGGGAAGCAAGCTTCCCGATATACCGGGCACGAACCTGAAAGGCGTTTATACAGCGGTTGATTTTCTGAAAAACGCTAGAAACCGAAAAGAAAAATTTAAATTCGGTGAAAATGTAGTAGTAGTCGGCGGCGGTGACGTAGCGGTTGACTGTGCGGTAAGCGCAAAGCTTCTGGGTGCTCCCCAGGTGCGTATTGTGTACAGAAGGACCCTTGAAGAAGCGCCGGGACACATGGACGAATTTCATTACGCGCTGTCACTTGGAATAGGCATTACAACGAATATGGCGCCTGTGGCTTTGGAAGGCGGTTCATCCTTGGAATACGTTATTTTCAAAGGCAGAGATAATAAGTCCGAATGGAAGCTTGCCGCGGATACGGCCGTATTCGCAATCGGTCAGAAAGCAGAGGATATGACGAAAATAGTATCGGCGGACCTTACCGGTGAAGGCGGGATCAAAGTAAATGAAGGCGGCAGAACAAGCAATCCAAAGGTTTTTGCGGCAGGAGATATAGTAAATGGCGGCAAAACCGTTGTGGAGGCTGTGAAAGAAGGTAAAGAGGCGGCGGCTTCTATCATTATGTATCTTGAAGGGAAAGAGGTGAAGTAAAATGTCGGTTAAGAAAGATTTATCAATAAACTATTTGGGTGTTAATTGTGAAAATCCCTTTTTCCTTTCGTCTTCCCCTGTCGGAAGCAATTACGAGATGGTTGCGAAAGCCTTTGAATCAGGATGGGGCGGTGTTTTTTATAAAACTGTTGGCATATTTATTGCCGATGAATGCTCGCCGAGATTTGATCAGACAAATAAAGAGGGATTGCCTTGGCTGGGATTTAAGAACATGGAACAAATCTCCGATAAACCTCTTGAAGTGAACTTTGAAAATATGATGAAATTAAAGAGGAATTATCCTGATAAGATTATGGTGGCTTCCATCATGGGAAGCAGCGACGATGAATGGAGAACACTGGCAAAAATGTGTGAACAGGCGGGTTCGGACCTGATTGAAGGAAACTTCTCGTGTCCTCAGATGACATCCCACGCCATGGGATCGGACGTAGGCTCAAATCCGGCACTGGTAAAGTCGTATTGCAAAGCGGTAACAGAAACAACAAAGATACCTTTTATCGCAAAAATGACACCAAACATTACGAATATGGAAATTCCGGCGTTAGCGGCAATAGAAGGCGGAGCCGCAGGGATTTCAGCAATAAACACTGTAAAATCAATTACGAATATCGACTTTGAGAACATGACCGGAATGCCGGTTGTCAACGGGAAATCATCTGTTTCAGGGTATTCAGGAGCGGCCATAAAACCTATTGCTCTGCGTTTTATCGCTCAGATGCTTCAAAACGAAAAGCTTAAGGATATTGAAATTTCCGGGATCGGAGGAATTGAAACGTGGAGAGACGTTGTTGAATTCCTGCTGCTCGGCTGCAGAAATGTTCAGGTTACAACGGGTATTATGCAGTATGGATATAGAATTGTAGAGGATATGGCTTCCGGATTAATGCACTTTATGGACGAAAGAGGTTATAATAAACTGGATGATTTCATAGGCTTGGCACTTCCGAACATTATTCCCGCGGAAGAGCTAAACAGGGATTTTAAAATTTTGCCTGATTTTAGTGATGAAAAATGTGTCGGCTGCGGCAGATGCTATGTTTCCTGCTTTGACGCCGCTCATCAGGCGATTGATTGGGATGAAGAAAAGAGAAGACCTAAATTAAACGACAGCTGCGTCGGATGTCACCTTTGCCTGAATGTTTGCCCTGTACAGGGATGTATTACGCCGGGCGAATTAAAGTGGAAGGAAGGCAGAAAACAGGTTGATGTCGTGCTGAAAAAAAGCTATGATTAAATGGTAATAAGTAAACTTCAGGAGTGAGCAAATGAGTCTGAACGGCGAAATACTGTCAAAAGACCGCGTTATCGGAATTGTGAAAAACGGGTTGCTGGCCAGCTTTGACGGGCAGTGGCTGCCGCTTTATCTGCTTCGCACAAAGGATGTGGAGGGTTGGCTGCGGTCCCGCGCAATTTACTTCGCCGGGGAATTTCCCGTTCCCACGTTGGATATGGTTCAGAGGTGTGCCGCGCAAACCGGTGTGGATGTTTCTGAATTGACAGTGGCTGCTGCCTGTGATTTTATTATGGCCGGAAGCGATATTATACAGGCGGAAATCAAACGTTTACTTAAGGGCAGATAATTGAGATCCGGCAGAAGTTACCTATCATTTTTTTAATATTAATGGATATTATAAAAATACCTTAAGTGGATCTCATAAATACCTTAAGGAGCAAGGAACAAGGAGCGTTTGTTTTATGGAAAACAAGTCGGATTCAAAGAAACAGCAGTCAGTAAATGAAAATATTGTCCCCCCATATGCCTGTTTAAGCGGTGCCGAGCACCATAAACAAGATGAGGAAACAGGAATCTGGATGCCTTCTGACGAGGCCGTCGAAGAAATGCGGGATTTCAGTAAAGAAAACCGTCTGTAGGTTTTTTAAATTATATTCGAAGGAAAAAAGATTTGCCAAACTGCATTGAGGATTTTTGTTGTTAGGCGTCACAATAAAGTCTTAGAAATGATAGGCGTATTTCCAGGATGAATCGTGACATCTTGTGGCAAAAATGATAATGGCGGTTGGCAAATCTTTTTGTTCGTGAGTATAATCAGTTGCTAAAATTTTGATCATATGCAATCGGCAAGCAAGAGGCATGTTGTCAAGATATTATTCTCCTTTATAAAAACTATAATAAAATCCTTGTTTTTGCATCAATTCTTTATGGTTCCCTGATTCAACTACTTGCCCTTTATCAAAAACGAATATTTTATCGCAGTTTTTTATTGTGTTCAGGCGGTGTGCGATTAGGATCATTGTCATTTCTTTATTAAATTCATTGATAGTTTTTTGAATTGCTTTCTCTGTTATTGAATCAAGATTGCTTGTTGCTTCATCTAAAATGAGAATATCCGGTTTTCGTAACAATGCTCTGGCGATAGCAATACGCTGGCGCTGGCCACCGGATAAATTAGATCCGTTTTCATCAAGATATGTTTTCAGTTTTAACGGAAGCAATTCTATAAAATCTTCGATTTTTGTTATTTTTATTACTTTCTCAACATCTGCCATATCAAAATTATCTAAACCTAATGTTAGATTTTCTAATATTGTTCCGCTTAATAAAAACGTTTCCTGCGGGACATATGCTATTTTATTTCTGATACTGTCATTTGAAAAATGTTTTATATCTTTTCCGTCTATTGTGATATTGCCGTTTTCAGATGTATATAATTTCAACAACAATTTCGCGAGAGTTGTTTTGCCGCCGCCGCTCTCTCCAACTAATGCAACATGTTCACCTTTATTTATTGTCAGATTAACTTTTGTAAGTACTAAATTTCGTTTTCCATATCTGAAATCAACATCGTTAAGCTTTATATCTTTTTTAAAGTCATTTAAAGATATAGTTTCCGTGTTGCTTTCTTCTGTTTCTAAATCAAGTATTTCTGACGCGCGTTCGGATGCTATAATCGCCGTTTGAATCTGAGGCTGCAAATCAATTAAATTTTTGATAGGGTCTGAAAAATAAGATAAAAGCATATTAAAAGTTATCAAGCTTCCTAAAGTCATTTCCTGAGAAAAAACTTTGTATGCTCCTATCCATAAAATAGCTACACCGCCTAATAATTGAACAAAGATTTTTAGTACATTTTGAAGGTTTACTGACATGTTAAGACCAAATATACTTTTCAAAAGCTTTTTAAAGATGGTCTCGGTTTCATTGTTCATTTGCTGCTCTGAGTTAAAAGCTTTTATCGTCAATACACCGTTAAGAGTTTCTATTAGTCGTGAAGATAGTTGTGCGTTTTCTTCCATTACCTTCTCATTTTTATCTCTGATTGCCGTTTTAAAGAAAAACACTACAACCGCATATAGCAGAACAATAATAACGCAAATGCCAAATAACATGTTATCCTGCAAATAAAGGATGAATCCTCCGGCCAGTGCCATTATAGTGTCCAGTATAACAGTTAATGTTGCGCCGGAAATTAAATCTCTTATATTGCCTGTATCCTGAAATCGTGCGATAATATCACCTGTTTTTCTTGAACCAAAAAAACTCATAGGTAATTTCAATACATGCCGGTAATAATCCAAAAATAATCTTTTATCTATTTTTTGGCTTATATATGTTAACAAATATGAGCGGTACCACTCTAATAGACATTCAATTAAATATAGTACAATAGCCATTACCGATATGGCAGTCAACAATGTTTCTACTCTATTTGGAATCACATTGTCAATAAGATATTGAGAATAAAAAGAAGTTACAATACCTATTGCCGTTAATATTATTGAGGCAATTAACACACGAATAAACAGCCATTTTTGTTCTATTACTAACGGAAAAAACCTTTTTAATATTCCTTTTGTATGTGATGTACGAATAAAATTTTCATTTGGAACTATTAAAATAAGGACATTTGTCCACATTTTTAAAAAGTCAGTAACAGAATATTTTACAATACCTTTAGCGGGATCAGCAACTACTACTTGATTTTTTGTCACTTTATGTATTATAATATAATGAAGCAGATTATTTTCTGTAATAACATGAGCAATAAACGGCACAGGCAAATCAGCGTGTAACGCTTCTTCTGTTGCCTGCACCGACTTTGTGTCAAAACCATATTTTTTAGCAGCTTCAAGCAAACCGAAAATATTCGTTCCCATTTTATCAGTACCTGCTTCTTCACGGATTTTAGAAACAGGCACTTTTAGACCATAATATTTAAAAACGCTCGCAAGGCATGCCGCTCCACAATCTGTTTGCTCATGCTGCCTAATACAAACATATTTTTTCATAAAATTCTCGCTTTGCTTTATTCATTTAAGTATATATTTGTTTTTGAAATAAGATTTTTTATACATTGTTCTTCGTCAACTTTACCCGCAAACAGTTCTTCTAAACACGGTGAAACTATTTTAATAAGGTAATAAGCATCCTTTAATCTGCAAATGTTAATATTTTTAACAAACCCTTCATATTTATTTAGAAAATTTTCAATGTCTACATCAATTTGTGAAATATCCACATCTGTGAAGTTGATAACATTTTCTCTAAAGTATTCATAGGCGCTATTACTGACGGGTATTGCATTTGTTGCCAATTTTATTTGTGTATTGTATTGCAATGCGTATTTTATAAATTTATATGCCGATTCTTTTTTTTGAGAATTATTATTAATTGCTAAAAAAGAGTCTACTTGTGCCGAAATTTGATTATTTTTTGAAGGGAATTTATTTACTAATACGGGTGTTTTTGAATATTTCTTAATAAAGTCGCAATAAAAGTCAAACGTAATATTTGGTCTTGAACCCATATCTGACATTGCAGAAAACAAGTAAGTCCCATTAGCTAAACCCTCATTTGGCTGATAAAAATTCTTTTTTTTAAAAGGAATATAAATATCATGCAACCTATAAAAATTATCTTTAAATTCCTTAGAATCCAAGTTACTGCTTTTATTGACAATATCAATGTCATCATCTATTAGATTAGCAAAAGCGATTGATATTGGAACAAAGGTATACATATTGTTCTTTTTTTTAGCTGCGGTAACGAATGTCATTAATCTATCGTTAATATTGTCATATGTTATCGGCGGATCTAAAATGACATTATACTCTTCGCACATTTCTTTTGTAGTGAGAAGTATTTCCGCACTATATGAAAGCGGAATAAATACACGTTTACCGCTATATATACCGGAATCCATTACTACACGATTTAAATCTTCAAAATTGATTTTATCATCACTATTATCGTTTTCAATTAATTCTTGTATATCCATAAAAGCATTTTTTTGAATAAATTTTAAGTATGGCAGATTACCACCAAATATTGAAAAGTGAGTGATTAAATCAGGTCCATAACCGGCCATCATTTCTGTGGATATTTTAGTACTTAACTCTTCTGAATTTCTGAAAGAAGTAATTTGGATTTTATCACTTTCATCGCAGTTAAGATTATAGCTTTCTATGATGTTTCTCATTGGATCATTTTGGTTAAGATAAACGGATAAGCCACTACCAACGACTGTATTTTTAGGAGAACACCCCATCAATAATACAACGATTAAAATATTTATGCATATAATAGAAGTTAAATTTCTTTTCATTTTTCACACCTATTTCAAAAATTAAATTAAATAATCCATATAAATGGATAATGCTTTTGGGCAAAGTGTTGATTTAAGGCTTTTGAGTCTTAGTGTATTGTCTAGTGCTGCTCATTGTAAATACGCCGGCCACCTATATAGTAAATTGTGGCGAAAAAGCCCCGAAAATCGCACTTTACGTGGTCGATGTATTTACGTGGTGCAACACTAGGGTATCATGCGCTTAAATAATGCCTCTTTATAAAACGTTGGAAAAGGCGATTTCCGATATTAAAAGAAAGGGTTTATTATTTAAGTCTTATAGAGTATTCTAAATTGTTCAGATTTTACTAACCATACTCTCAGCAATTACCAGGGGAATGATATCTCGTTTCGACACCTGATGTAATACCGCAAGGTAAGCCAAAACAAAACACGAGACTTGTAAGACACATTGTATTACGGTAGCTATGTAGAAAAGCTCCATTACATGAAGAATAGCAGTTTGTATACCAACAACCTGCATTAATGTCTTTTAAAGTATCCTCTGGTATCTCTACTATACCACAGTTTTTAATATCTGCTAAATTAATCTTTTTCATAATGTTATTACCTCCAAATAAAATTTTATATTTTTTACTTTGCCCAAAAGTAATTATCGCCAAATGTTAAATCATCTTTACGCTGACTCATTGCAAATAACAATATCCGAATAGTCCGAGTAAAGCATTTGTTTGGGTATGCTTAAAAACAAATCACTGTCCAAAGATTGCATGATTATATTTTCATTTTCTTCACCAAGCAAAATCAAGTAATTATACTCTGTATCGCTTTTTTTATTTATTATAGCTATGGCAGGATAAGATACTTCTTTATACATATCAACAGATTCTATTTGATAAGCGTCTATTCTGTCAAAATAGTTTCTTAAATATCCAAGTAGCACCGACGGATTAATGCCTCGTGCTGTCATGTCCAACGAAGATATTATCTCACTATATTTAGGTGAAAAGCCATAATAATTTAATAATTTCATAGCGCTCCATACGGCAGAGTCCGTTTTGGAGTGTTTCGATAATTCGAAGACACACGCAGTTAATTTATTGAAGATAGCTGGATATTGATATTTTAATACTTCAATTAACGCCATAGCACGCCTTAATAATCCTTTTTTTATTTCACATTTTTTATCATATGGTTCGTACGGATCATTATTTTTTAGATATCCTACGGCATAGCATTCTCCACCGCATAATTTTTGAACCCAGCAGTTTTGACATTTTGTAGACTTCAAAGTATTTCTTTCCCAATAATCTATTGGAGGATTTTTTATGATTCCTGTATAAATGTTACCCATATAAAAATCCGTGTTTCCTATCATAACACTGCAGACATAAATATCCCCGTTAGAATCAACCGCAATCCTTTGCTTGCCTGCATCACATCTATATGTGTTTGTCATGCGCTTTATCAAAACATTTCTTATATAACTTCCAAAATGGTCAGCACCTTGAACTAATTTTTGTAAATACTCGAAATTTCCTTTTTGAGATTGTTCCAAAATATTATTGCACAATAAGTCGTATCTGACTAACAAACGTTCAGTATTTATATTATCAAAATCATAATCAGAATTGTCAAATGAACGAAGGAATTTCATGCTTATGCAATCGACATTTGGCAAATGATAAAGATGATCATATATCAAGTCTACTTCTTGATTCAATGGGGTAATTGTTACAGCAAGTCCTAATTTTTTGCATTGAAACTTACTTAAATTCTTAACAATAGAATCATATGTACCTGACTTGTTTTTAAAAACTCTGTTCCCATCGTTTAATTTTTTATCACCGTCTATGCTAACTCCCGGTAAAATCAAGCTGCTTTTATCAATATATTCGATCATTTCATCTGTCAAATTAGTTGAATTTGTAACAAACATTACTGCGATTTTCTTGCATATTTCATCGCGCTTTTTATCGCAATATTCTACTATTTCCTTTATCAATTCAAATTCGAGTAGCGGTTCACCTGATCCTGATAAATCGACTACATACTGTCCTGCATCTTTTGCGTAATGATGTATCATAAAATCAATCGCGTCTTTAGCCGTTTGAAAAGAAATTTTTCTTTTTTCTAAATAGTTTGCGTCTCTAAAGCAGTACTTACAAGCTAAATTACATTTATGTGAAGGGTGTAAGCAAAGTACGTGTTCAGTTTTAGCAACCCCCTTTTTATATTCTTCCACATCTTCTTTTTTATCAGTATCGTTCTTTATGACGTTCTGTAAGCTTTCATATAATTCCGGTTTAAAGTCTATAATAAATTTATTAAACTCTTCCTGTTCAAAAAAATATTCACCTTCCGCTAGTTCAGCTGCATTATTTATTTCAAAGTAGTAGCTGAAATTTTTTATATACATTATTTTTTGCCCTAACTCTCTAAACACTATTATGTTTAACATACCAATCATCCTAACTTAGATTTTAAATAATAGCCTTCTATTATAAAGATTATTTTACAATGGATTCAGATACAAATTCTTCTTCAAATATAAAAAATATAATTAGTGCGGGTACCATAAAAATAACTCCGCAAGCAAAGACAATACCAACATCGCTGTTTCCCATTTCTGAAAGATATATGGACAAGGGGTATTTTAACTTGTCGCGCAAATATATAAGCGGTTGTTCGACCATGTTCCAGTTATCAATAAATACTAGTATAAGCAGTGCCGCTAACCCTCCTTTTATTTGTGGCAGAACAATTCTGAATAATATTTTAAAGTATGAGGCACCGTCTGATTTAGCAGCCTCTATTGTATCATTTGGCACATATCTCATGTTTTGACGTAATAAGCAAATTCCAAACGCAGAAAATGATCCGGGTATTACAATTCCGCTAATCGTATTTAGTAAATTAAATTTATCTAAAACTATGTAATTAGGAACCAATGTTACTTGCAGCGGCATAATCAGCAATATGATAAGTACAAAAAATATTTTATCTCGCCCAGGAAATTTAAATTTTGAAAACGCAAATGCCGCAAAACAAGATATCAAAAACTGAAATGTTACAATAGGTAAAGTTAATATCATCGAATTCCAAAACATATTCAAAAAAGTCGGTCTTCTGAAAAAAGCTTGATAGTATTGTTCAAGTGTAAATTTTTCTGGTATTAGCTTTAATTTTGCAAAATTATCTACTGATGTGTTATATGAGTTAATAATTTCTCTTGTTGACATAACTGAATTCATAATCATATATATAACTGGGAATAAAAAAATCCCAACAATAATTATCAGACAAAAATACTTAAGAACGGGTTTCGTTCTTAACTTTCGTTTTCTCACATTCGTTCTCCTTATTCAAGATAATTTTTCCTCTTATCTCTTATAAAAAAGATAAGCAAAACAGCAATTAAAAATACGCTTAATATTGTTGACGCTGACGATAGCCTTGCATAATCAAGGTTATAAAAATTATTGTTCATAAAGTGCTGCAAAAAATATACATTCTCATTTGGATAATTACCATACAACAGAAATACTTCTCTAAAAATTTTAAACGAACTTATTATAGAAAGAAGAAACACAAAAAATGTTGTTGGAGATACCATAGGAATTGTTATGTATTTAAGCAATGATAGTTTTGATGCTCCGTCTAATTGAGCATGCTCAATAATGCCTTTTGGGATCTTTGATAAAGCAACACTGAACAAAATGATATTATAGGCACAATTCTTCCATACAAATATTAATATAACCATTGCCATAGCAAATTTTCCATCAAAAAAACGCACAGAATTTAATCCAAATTTATTTAGCATCCCATTGATCAAGCCATAGTCCCCAAATATGATTTTCCATACGTTAGTGACAGATGCTGTTGGAACAATTAAGGGAATGATAAATAAACCACGAATAAATGAAATTTGTTTAGTAAATGTATTTAAAAACAATGCTATAGAAAAAGAAATAATTATAACTAATGGAATTGAAATAGCTGTGAAAATGAGTGTATTTTTAAGGGACAGTAAAAAAGTACCATTTCTAAAAAGTTGCGAGTAATTTTCAAAACCGATAAAACTTTTGTTAGATATCCCTGTTGTAAAACTATAAAATAACCCAAGAAAATATGGAATGATATAAAATATTAATATGCCTGCCAATGCCGGAAGGGCAAACAATATGCCTGCAGCCGCTTGCTTTTTAAAATTCACATAGACACCCTTTTTTAAGTTGTTTAACAGTTCGTTTGAACTTAGGAACAGTTAAATAATAAATTCCGGATCCTTATTGTTGTAATGATTATTCAGAATGTAGCAAATCACTAAAATTACAATCAATAATAATAATTTAGCCCATAACAAAAGATAATTCAAAGAAAGAACAGATCCGAATATAAACGCCGCTAGTATCACTAGCGCATATAAGAAAATCATCTCATAGACTTGAAATCTGCTTTTTCTATAAAAATAAATTAATAGAATATATACAATACAAAACGCAAACAAAATAATAACTAACAAAAAGAAGTTTAACCAAAAAGATTTTATATAAATGTTTTGAAAATAATTATCTCCTGCAAATAAAGTTGAATTAACATTTTGAGATGATTGTACAAAAGTATCAATATAATGTTTATAATCAAATATATTATCATTGGGTAAATATTTTGGAATGATAATGACGTTTAATTTATACAGGTTAAATAGCATTGTTGCAAATATTACCAGCCCCAGAATAAATAATATACGCATAAAAATAAACTTTGCATTTACTTTGAGCAATTCCCAAAAGTAAAATCCTGTTGCTTGATTTTTCAACGTAGTATAAATGCTATTTAAAAGCACAATTACAACTTTTATTAATATAAATGTTATAAATAATATAATTATTAAAATAAAAAGGTAATAAAAATCAAAAACAGCGTCTTTTTTTAATGAATAATCAAACTCATAATAACTTTGGTTAATCAGTGATAAAGCTGTTATCGCGATATTAGAATTTTCATTCTTTGCTATTGAGATGTTATCTATGGCTTCTGTCTGATAATTCGGGCATACAGAATACGGTATATAAACGCGGTTATAATCATCTTTTGAAATCTCACTCAAAAACGAGGTATCTTCTTTATAAATACCACATATAAAATAATCTTCACCTAAAACATTTATACTTTGTCCTAAATAATTACCGGTAAAAAATAATTTAGAAGCAAGGACTTCACCAACAATAACGCAACGGCTTTTGCTATCTATAATTTCTGTTGTAATGCCACTGCCCTGGATTGTGAAACCGCAAAATGATAAATAATTCTCATTAATCAAAACAGGCAAAACGATGTCAGTATCAATATATTCCTTTGCTTTTTCCACTGAAAAAGCAATCTCTTTAAAATTAGTTTCATTTGATAGTTTTTCAAGCGTTTCAACAGTAAGTCCGCTTCCATCTATATAATTTTTCCTATATTGAATAATATCAGGAATGGTGGAATCAGAAAAAGATGTTATGGATGAAAATAACAGTAACAACAATAAAAAAATAATATTAAGGCCATAGAATGCAACAAATTTTGTTTTGGACACCATATTATTCTCCCTCAAATAACACACGGTCGCCATCTTTGATAGGTTTGGAAGATGAAATTACAATTTTTTCTTCATATTGCAATTTTGTATCAATGGCACAATAAAAATCATTTGAATCTAATATATTAACCTCCAATTGTTTTATAAAGTGCTCTCCATTTGCTTCATCTCTCACTACATACATAATTTTTTGCTTTCCCAGATCACGCACCGCTGATTTTAGCACTAAACTATCATATTCCTCAGAAGTAATTTGAGAAAAAAAAGAAACCTCAGTCCCCGCCTGTGGATATTGTTCATTTTCGCTGAGCTTTAAATCCGGGAAATTACTAGTAAATATGTAATTAGATGTATTTTCATCAAATACTTTTTTATTAATTTTAGTCAATCCAAAAGCTTTTCTAGACTCACCTGTTTCCATATTCATAATGTCTACTTGTATATTAACACTATTATTAATAGGAAATAATTCACCTTTTTCTTTTGGCATATTCCATGAAAAACACATTTTGGAATTTAGTAAAGCATAATTTATCAGCGTTTGATTTTTGGAAATAGGTTCATTAGTTTTGACATTAATATCAGTTACAATACCATCTTCCACAGCTATTATATTACCGTCTTCATCTGTCTTGTCCAAGAACATATCGTAAATGCTTTGCATGATTTCCAGTTTATTTTTATCTTCTTTTATTTGAAGTTCTATCTGGTCAAGTTCCGCATATGTTTCAACTTTGTATGATTCGGCGTCTAGATATTTTATGCTATTTTCTAATTTTAAAATATTAAGTTCTAATTCGCTTTTAACAGTTTTATAACTTATATTTTCTATATTGGCAAGTCTATCACCCTTTTTTATTTTATCTCCCTTTGATACAAATATTTCTTTAAGAACTGTATCGCAAGGAAAATCAAACACTTTTTTATCAGTATACTCAAGCTTTGATTTTTCTCTTATACTATCGGACAAAGCACCGCTTTCTTGAACAGTAACCGATACCTTTGGCAGTAAAACATAGTTAATACTTTTAGAAAAATATGTTAGTATAGCTAGTATTATAAAAAATATTACAGCAAAACGTATTGTTAATTTTTTGACAACATTTTTCAAGTTAATACTATCCATTAAATTGCCTCTCCTAAAAATTCAAAACAAATTATCCAATCATATATGTTAGATCATCTATTTATTAATTAATATCCATGGGTATGTAATCTTTTAGTATTGTATCATAAAACAAAATGTGATTCAACTATTTTTTGTAAAATTTTTTTATTTGTATAAGTAAAAACCAGTATTGTTTGTATAAATAGCGTGTTTCAATGAACCGTGAATAAGATTTTGATCGTAGCAGCTGATTTTTAATGTATTTTGACGGATGAAAGAACAAGTTTTTATAATTCTTTAAAACTGGCGCATGATGCGCCGCCCATTCCGCGCATTGTGGTTCCTGAAAGAACGGGTTTTTTATGCCCGCGTCATAACTTTCCTATAATTCTTTCAAACTTGGCGCATGATGCGCCGCCCATTCCGCGCATTGTGGTTCCTGAAAGAACGGGTTTTTTATGCCCGCGTTATAACTTTCCTATAATTCTTTCAAACTTATTTGCGTTGTCACTTTACAAAATATCTCAGTTGGTGTAATATTAGACTAGAGTTTTTGGAAAAACTCAAAGTTAATAAGTGTAAGGGGTGTTGCGGTTGACGATAAAATATAAAAGGGTTTTACTTAAGCTATCAGGGGAATCTTTAGCCGGTAACAATAAATTTGGAATATGTAATAAAACTTTGCTGGCCATTTGCAATGCCGTGAAAAAATGCACAGACTTAGGGGTTCAGATCGCTATTGTGGTGGGCGGAGGAAATTTCTGGCGCGGCCGGTCAATCGAAAGCATGGACAGAACGCGGGCGGACCATATTGGAATGCTGGCAACAGCCATGAACGCTTTAGCCGTTGCTGATGTACTGGAACATTTAGATGTACCTGTGCGTGTACAAACGGCTATATCTATGCGGCAGATGGCTGAACCATATATCAGGAGCCGCGCTGTCAGGCATCTTGAGAAGGGCCGCGTGGTGATTTTTGGATGTGGTACCGGAAACCCTTTCTTCACTACCGATACTGCGGCAGCTCTCCGCGCGGCGGAAATTGAAGCGGAAATTATTTTTAAAGCAACTATGGTTGACGGTGTATATGATTCCGATCCCAAACAAAATCCCAATGCCCAAAGATATGATACAATTTCTTTTCAAGATGTTATAGCAAAGGATCTTAAAGTTATGGACAGTACCGCTGCGGCAATGTGTAAAGATAACAATATTTCTATTCTTGTGGTTAATATTGATAACCCTATGAATATTTATTCAGCGGCCTGCGGGGAGGCGGTGGGAACTTTAGTGACTTAAGGATTAACAACACCAATAAAAAACAAGATAATGCTTTAGAAAAATATCGAATAGCAATTTTCCTTGTTGATGTAACTTTAAGTTAGTTTTTACAGTTTTTCGGTAAGAAAAATGCGTGCACCTCAGGTGCTTTGGTGACTTAAGGATTGATAACAGCAATAAAGAAACAAATTAATACATATATAATGCAGTGGACAACAGAGCAATCAATGTTAATTGATGGGGTTTTTCATATAAGAGATTAATTGTCCGTTGTCAATTAATTAAAGGAGAGATAAAAATTTATGTTAGAACAACTTAAAAAATCTAAGGAACGTATGCAGAGACGCATAGATCATCTTTCACGTGAATATGCTTCTATACGCGCGGGGCGGGCTAACCCTGCTGTTTTGGATAAAATTTCAGTTAATTATTATGGGACAGCAACTCCGGTTAATCAGGTAGCTGCCGTTTCCGTAATTGAAGCACGTACTCTTATGATTCAGCCATGGGATATCTCAATGCTGCGGGCTATAGAGAAAGCCATTCAAATTTCTGATTTGGGAATTAACCCGCAAAATGACGGTAAAGCCCTGCGAATTGTATTTCCGCCTTTAACTGAAGACCGGAGAAGAGAAATCAATAAAGATATTGCAAAGCTTGCCGAAGAAACAAAGGTTCAAATCAGAAATGTCCGGCGTGAAACGATTGAGAAAGTTAAAGAATTAAAAAAGAAAAGCGAGATTACCGAAGACGATCTAAGACAGGCTGAAAAAGAAGAACAGGATCTGACAGACAAGTTTATTAAAGAAATTGATAAAATATGCGCCGCGAAGCAAAAGGATATTTTAGAAATTTAAGAGATATGACCAAAGTGGGGACGCCCACAGCCCGGAAAACTCACAAAGCCGTTTTCTTGTTTTTTTGTGCTGAAAGAGTGGCGTGTTTCAAATGCTGTTGATGCGATGTAAAACAGCATGTGTATGAAATCATTCATTGTATGGGCGCATATTCCATATACTTAAATATTTTAAGGAATTTTATAAATGTATTTTTTTAAAAAAAGACAACAAAAATCAAGCGTGCTGCAAACACTTGATAAGCTTCCTTCTCATATCGGAATAATATTAGACGGTAATGGCCGGTGGGCGCAAAGACGCGGTTTAGCAAGACCTGCCGGACATACATCCGGTGCTTCGACATTTAAGACAATTGTGCGGTACTGCAGTGATATTGGTATAAAGTATTTGACCGCGTACGCGTTTTCAACAGAAAACTGGTCACGGCCCCAAGACGAAGTAACAGCGCTGATGTCATTGCTCCAGTCTTACCTTGAAGAGGCCATCAAAGATTTTAAAAATGACAGCATCATTGTGAAGTTTATTGGAGATACCACAAGATTAAACAGTAAACTCCGGCAGCTTATAAGGGAAGCGGAAGACGGTTCTAAAAGCCGCGTTGGGATGATACTCAATATTGCTCTTAATTACGGCAGCCGAAATGAAATTGTGTATGCTGTAAAAAATATTGCGAAAAAAGTGATAAACGGTGAAATTGGTACGGATAAAATTAACGAAGCTTTAATTGCGGAGAATTTGTATACCGCCGGACAGCCTGACCCTGATTTTATAATAAGGACGGGCGGTGAGTTTCGTTTATCAAATTTTTTGCTATGGCAATCGGCATACGCGGAATATATTATAAGTGATAAACTATGGCCTGATTTTAAACCATCGGATATTGATGAGTGTATTTTAGAGTTCTCAAAACGCAGCCGCCGGTTTGGCGGGATTTAGGGAGTGTTTCAAAAAAGGTATGGTTTTGTTGACATCGATTACGTAGGGGCGGATAGGTATGCGCCCCTACAATGAATGATTTCGCGCATGTTGTTTTACATCACGTCAACGGCACTTGAAACACGGCCTATAACTTTCATTACTGCTGTAGCTTATACGCAAGAGAAACGCGGTGTGCGCGTCAGGCACATTGGAAGTATAAAAACTAAATTTCAGGGCATTTTTATAGATGTTCTTAAGAAAGGTGGGACATGGGCGAAATATGCTTTTTTAAAAGCATCATGCCCCTAAAGGTCAATGATGGTACGAATTATTTCCTCAATTATTGGTGTTTTTGTGGTCATTGCAATCCTGTTTTTTGGAGAAACAAATCCAATTATCATTTTGATGTCCTTATCTATTGCGTCATCAATTATTGTAAGTGAGCTTTTGACCGCAAAAGAGCTGATAAAAAACTATAAAATATCTATCCCGAGCATGTTGTTCGCCTTTGCCTGCCCATTCCTGTCATTAACAGACTTTTATCTGGCGGCCATTGCTGTTTATGTAAGTTATATTTTCATAATTATGTTGTTTTTTCACGAATCTATTTCTTTTAATGATATAAACTTTTTACTTGTAACAACATTTCTTGTTATATTCTGTATCGGTTCCATTGCGCTTTCACTGCGTCTGTATAACTACAAATACAATGCCTTCTTTGTTATTTTAACGTTGGCTATTCCCTGGATGGCGGACGGAGGCGGTTATTTTGGCGGAACGTTTCTTGGCAAGCATAAGCTTTGCCCCAAAATCAGCCCTAAAAAGACGGTGGAAGGGGCTGTATTCGGAATTTTTATGGGGGTACTTAGCGCCGGATTGATTGGGTACGTTTTTGAAACCTTCATTTATCATGATATTTCTATAAATTATGTGCTTATTTTTACTATAGGAGTTACAAACGCATTATTATCTATAGTCGGTGATCTGAGTTTTTCGCTGATAAAGCGAAGCTGTAATATTAAAGATTACGGGAACATTATTCCGGGACACGGAGGCCTTCTGGATCGTTTTGACAGCATTCTGTTTACCGCGCCGCTGATTTTTATTTTGTGCAGCTTTGTACCGATTTTTAATTTACGAACGTAGAGGTAAACAATCTATGACAAACGTATTATCTGTTTTAGGGTCTACCGGTTCTATAGGATGTCAAACACTTGAGGTATGTTCACAGCTAAACATACCTGTAGCTGCCCTCACTGCCCATTCAAATATTGATCTTTTAGAACGGCAGGTCAGAAAGTTCAAACCGCGGCTTGCTGTTGTTTTTGATGAAAAAAAAGCAAAAGCTTTGCGTGAAGCTATAAAAGATACAAATACTAAAGTATCATATGGCAAAGACGGTCTTATAGAAGCCGCGTGTATTGGTCACGCTGACATGGTTTTAAATTCGCTTGTAGGTATGGTTGGTTTGGAGCCTACACTCAACGCTATTGAGGCAAAAAAGAATATTGCGCTGGCAAACAAAGAGACACTTGCGGCCGGCGGCCATCTTGTTATGTCAGCAGTTAAGACAAATAACGTCAGTTTATATCCTGTTGACAGCGAGCATTCCGCTGTTTTTCAATGTTTACAGGGCTGCGGTGATAAGAAGCAGGTGAAAAGATTAATTTTGACGGCTTCGGGAGGCCCATTCTTCGGAAAAACAAAATCTCAGCTGCAAACAGTCAGCCCAAGCCAGTCATTAAAACATCCAAACTGGCAAATGGGCGCAAAAATCACAATTGATTCCGCTACCATGATGAACAAGGGATTAGAAATAATTGAAGCCGCCTGGCTTTTTGACATGAAACCCGAACAGATTGATGTTGTGATACATCGTGAAAGTATTATACATTCTATGATTGAATATATTGACCATTCCGTTATTGCGCAGCTGGGTTTACCTGATATGCGGATCCCAATTCAGTACGCGTTAACTTATCCTGACAGAGTATCTGCCTTGTCACCTCAGCTAGATTTAACTCAAATCGCGAATTTAAGTTTTTATAAACCTGATGAAGATACGTTTTTGTGCATGAAAGCCTGCCGTGAAGCTTTACAAAAAGGGGGATTGGCGCCCGCCGCGGCAAATGGCGCAAACGAGGCAGCCAACAAGCTGTTTTTAGATGGGAAGATTTCCTTTTTAGATATTGGAAAACTGGTTTACGGCGCTATGAGCAATCAGCCTCATTTTGACACATTTACACTTAAAGATGTACTGGAAGCTGATTTTAATGCGAGAAGATACGTATTAAATTATTTGGAGGATAATATATGAAAGTTGCTTTGTTAATTATTACGGGGGTATTTCTGTTTGAACTCATTATATTTTTTCACGAGCTCGGTCATTTTTTGGCGGCTAAAAAAAGCGGTGTTAAGGTAAATGAATTTGCTTTAGGGATGGGGCCGAAAATATTGTCTTTTAAAAGAGGGGAGACAATTTATTCTCTGCGTCTGCTGCCTATAGGAGGATTTTGTTCTATGGAAGGGGAAGATCAGGAAAGCGATAATCCCAGAGCATTTAATAACGCCAAAATCGGCGGGAGAATGGCTATAATTATTGCCGGAGCGGTAATGAATATTATTCTCGGGGTTATATTTATGTTTTTCTTACTGGTACAGCCTGCTTATCTAAATTCCACAGTAATTCAAGGCTTTCCGCCTTATTCATTTTCAGCCAACAGCGGACTTGAGCCCGGAGACCGTATTGTACGTTTAAATAATTACGCTATAGATACTACAAAGGATTTATCATTTGCTATTTCAACTATAAAGCTTTCTACAGTAAACGGCGGTACGCTAAATATATTTAAACAGGATGCCGCCAATGAGCTGACGAAAATCTATACTGAATTATCTAAATCGGAAAACATGACAGACGAATTGTTAGAACCAATATATAATACTCTTCACCAGAGAGTAAAAGAGATAAATCAAGCCGGTACAAAAGAAGCAGCAACAAGTATAATGCAAAAATGCGACAGAGAAATGCGTAATATGGCCGGAATAGAGGGAGTTAAACCGTTGACGGTTATAGAAAAGGAAACAAGCCCTCGTTACCGCACCGAGATTGTTGTCGTACGTGACGGTAAACGTATTACGTTGACAGATGTGGATTTTTACACCTATATGCCTCAGCGGGATAAGGACAAAGCTGAAGAAGCGCAGCCGGCGGTTGGCATCGATTTTTATGTGGAACCGGTTAAGAAAAATGTGTTTACATTGATTTCTTATTCCTTTAGAGAAACCGTATCCGTGGTCAGAATGGTTTGGAGCAGTCTCGGAGGAATGGTTACCGGCCGGTACAGTATAAAAGAAATATCCGGACCTATAGGGGTGACATCCGCAATATCTAAAGTCGCGTCGGAAGGACTAAAGACGCCGGGATTTGCCGGATTAGCGGAAGCCGCAAATAACATTTTGTTTATGATGATGGTCATTACAGTGAATTTAGGTATTGTAAATTTGCTGCCTTTTCCTGCGCTTGACGGAGGCAGGTTTGTTTTTCTGCTGATTGAGGCCATACGCAAAAAACCAATACCGTATAAATATGAAGCAATAGTCAATGGCGCGGGTTTCGCGCTCCTTATGGTTTTTATGGTGCTGATATCTTTCAAAGATATTTGGCAGCTGTTTCAATAAGACCTCTTGCATAACCATGTGCGGGATAGCAGTATTTTTTATAGATCTTTCAGCACCAAAAATAAGAAAACAACTCTGTGGGGTTTTCTGGGTTGCGGATTCCCCACTTTGGTATTTTTTATAGATCTTTCAGCACAAAAAAGCAAGAAAACAACTTTGTGGGGTTTTCTGGGTTGTGGATTCCCCACTTTGGTTTATTTACAAGGTGGTTTATATGTCCAGTAAAAATCAAGTTAAAGCCGGCTCTGTAAAAATTGGCGGAGGGGCCAGAATAACTGTTCAGTCTATGTTAAACATACCGGCTGACAATGTGCAAGGCAACATCCGGCAGGGCTTAGAGCTGCAAAATGCCGGCTGTGATATTATCCGTATTGCTGTCCCCGATATGGATGCGGTCCGGCTTATTTACGATTTAAAGAGTGCTTTAAGTATTCCGGTTGTATCAGATATTCATTTTGATTATCGTCTGGCACTGGAATCAATCCGGGCAGGTATTGATAAAATAAGAATTAATCCAGGGAATATAGGTGATGAAAGCCGTGTAAAGCAAGTTGCGTCCGCTTGTAAAAGCAAAAATATTCCGATTCGTATAGGAGTCAATTCAGGTTCCCTTGAAAAAAAAATACTTGACAAATACGGTCATCCTACACCGGAAGCTCTGTGTGAAAGCGCTTTATATCACGCGTCAATTTTAAATAAATTTGATTTTGATGATATTGTTTTATCAATGAAAAGTTCTTCTGTACCTATGATGGTACGCGCATATGAGATTGCGTCAAAAAGGTGTGATTATCCTCTTCATCTTGGAGTTACTGAAGCGGGTACGGAACGGTTTGGAATATTGAAATCCGCTGCGGGGATCGGTTCTCTGCTGCTGCATGATATAGGAGATACTATAAGAATTTCCCTTACAGCGGACCCCATAACAGAAATCAAAGCGGCCAAGGATTTGCTTAAGGCATTAGATATTGAAAAAAAAGGTGTGCAGTTTATTTCATGTCCCACCTGCGGACGCACAAAAATTAATATTATAAAAATGGCCAACGCGGCGCAGGACAGACTGCAAAACTGCAATAAAAATATACGAGTAGCTATTATGGGATGCGCGGTTAACGGACCCGGTGAAGCAAAAGAAGCTGATATTGGTATTGCCGGAGGAAACCAGGAAGGTATAATTTTTAAAAAGGGTAAAATTCTATATAAGCTTCCGGAAGAACAGCTGGTTGACGCGCTGATTGAAGAGATCAATTTAATGAATTAGTGACTTAATTAATTTTCTTCATTCAATGGTAATAAAAAATACGCCTTCCTTTACTATTAAGTAAAAATGAAGGCGATTTTTTGTTATTGTATTATTTTAATACCATGTTTACTAGAGTTAAATTAGATAGTGTTGCTGGTAACGCGCCCGTCATGAATGCGGTCGCGGTCGCGGTCCCGGTCAGGTTCTCTGAACAATAAAGAAATACCCCATATTGCAGACAAACCTACAAGAACATATAAGACACGGCTCACAACACCGGCCGTTCCGCCGCCAATCCACGCAATAACGTCAAATTGGAAAAGACCTATGCTGCCCCAGTTCAGTCCGCCTATAACGAGCAGCGTAAGTGCAATTTTATCTAACAATGTGAAAACCTCCATTTCAGCATAAAACGTAGAAACAAATCAGGATTAAATTTGAAAAGCGTCCGAAAGACTATTTCATATAAATAAGCTGGTATAAAAAATAAGAAATAAAGATTTTCAGACAATTTTCAATGCCTTCCGGGTCTGATTACACAATTCTTTAAGCGTTTAATCAGATGTATTATTTTAATATATCCCGCAGCTTTGCCGCAGGCCAGAAGTCATTAAATATTTAATCCTGATGATTATGATTTGCTCATTCTCAACTAATATTCTGAAAAACCGTTAATTTAAAATGTAAATAAAATTGTAAAATTTTAAGATTTGTATTTTTTGATTTTATGGCGGTGGCATTTAATTTGTAATATGCGCATATTATTTTTAAGTCAGAATTTATAGAAGGAGAAGATTGAAATGAAAAAAAGTAGAGGGAATATAGCATTTTATATAATTTGTACTTTTTGTTTTTTGCTTTTTATCTTTTTTTCGTATAAAGATTTGAGCTCTTTGTATGTGCAAACTATAAATGAAGAAAAACATATTAATATCATATTGGATGCTGGACACGGCGGTGAGGACGGAGGTGCGGTAGGCGGAAACGGCGAGGTTGAAAAGGATATTAATCTAGCTATTGTTACACAACTCAAACAGCTTTTTTTATTGGATGGATTTTCTGTGACGACTATCCGCGAAAGTGATAAAGCAATTTGTGATGAAGGGTTAGACACAATTAGGGAAAGAAAACGCTCAGATTTAACTAACAGGCTGAAATTATATAACAAAAGCAAAAACAATATTGTATTGAGCATCCATCAAAATAAATTTCAGAAATCCAACTGCAAAGGTGCTCAGATTTTTTATTCAAAAAATAACGAAAAGAGCGAAATGCTGGGAGAACATATCAGGACTTCTATCAACAGCTTGCTGCAGCCCGAAAATACAAGAGAATTAGAAATGGCGGGCGAAAATATTTTTCTTATGAAGAACGCTGAGGTACCTGCCGTTATTGTAGAATGCGGTT
>JGI20171J29575_12612751_pt1 | contig 31888 bp, 23 predicted proteins | sample TergutNc150P4_FD_29575 | JGI IMG/M metagenome (IMG submission 29575)
CACAAAGGGTGTTCTAGCGCCTAGCGCACACCCGACTGCGCTTTTTCGTAGCCCGAGCCGCCGAAGGCGGCGAAGCATATACCGACCTGAAACGCTTAATAAATAAAAACCTTCAATAATTCCTTACCACATATAGAGTTATCAAAATATTGTCTTTTTGAGACAACTTATTTTGAGACAATAGCCGTGCTGTCCGGTTATTAATTTGGCATTTGGTTCTCTGTAAAGAGAGAGCTTTTTGTATGCCTCCCCGTGTATGACGACAGCCTATACGGTGGAGGTATTTTTATCTGTGCTCAAGAAACCGAGGGAACCGGTCAGTTTCTTGCTGTTGCTGTTGCTCTTGCTCTTGCTACTTGCCGTTCGTTGAATGGTAAGCGTAAAAGCCCTCCTATTTAGTGTTCGGGGTGCGGTTCGCCCCATCTTTTAAGGAGTTTTTTATGGAAATGGTTGTTTTAGCGGTTGTATTTACTCTTTTGTTTTACATACCTATACAGCTTTTTAAAAATCATATTAACAATCCAAAGAAAAAAGGCGGATTTCCTTATTCGCGGAACAAGGGGAATTATTGATGTCAACAACTAAATATTCCGGATATAACTTCCACTGTGGTATCGATTACGCAAATGAAACAGCGAAAACAGTAGTGATTAAGGTAATAAAGCCGGTACGCTGTTATAAAAAACCGCTTTTGATTTATCCGCCCGGCGGCAGACCAATAGAAAGCTGGAACGATTGGAGGAGGTTTGTTTAAAAATTTAAATAGCCGAGTACGAATGGGAGCCGGGAGTCGGGCAAGCGGAAACGCTTAAACAACCGATACACGTCCTTTCGGAAGTAAAGGCTTAATTTATTAAATAAGGAGCGTGCGTCACCAAGATGCTCCTTACAAAAAAAGTCGGTGATGACAGTCCGGAAAGACGGACAACTGGGGATGAGTTCGCCGGGAATACTATCCGCTAGAACACAATCGAAAGCTAGTGAGTAGGTTGTGTTGGGTAGCACGGTCACTGACTGATAGCGCAGGTTCGATTCCTGCCGTTCCCATGAATTTGGATCGGTAGCTCAAACGGCTAGAGCGAGGCGATGCGGGTTTTGTTCCCCCTTACCGCTTGGAGACGGTTCGATTCCGTCCCGGTCCTTATCCGCGAACAGCGGAAAGGAGAACTGGTATGTATGTAGAAAGAGAAACAGAAAAGGCTGTATATGTATGGCACAATTCGGTCGGATTATGGCTTCCAAAAACATGGCTGAAGAACGGCAAGTTCACGCCGAAGGCATGGAAAAAGTTCCGGGACGCGCAAAAAAAGCATTGGAAGCATTTCGCTTTTAACGCTCTTGAAGAATTTGAACTGGTAAGGGAAACGGAAAAGGCCGTGCAATTACGCTGCGAGATTATGAGACCGAACAGGCAGAAAACAAAAATTGAATTTTGGCTGCCTAAATCGATGACGCGTAACTGGGACTTTGTGAACAAGAAGATACGCGAGCTTGAAGAAAAATTTCCGTATGTTGATTCCCGCGTTTTATGGAGCGGGAACGAGGTTCAAGAAGCCATCGCCGCGATGGCTTCCTGATGTTTTATTTGGGAGATATCCCCGGGGCGGGAGGGGTTTCGCCGGAAGGCGACGGTCTATACCATCCGTCCTACCTGGAACGCCCTGGGGATTTTTATATGAGGTATTAAAGGAGCGGGTAAAAATGAAAAGACCAGATCCAAGAAAAGAACCACAGAAATATAACGATTATCTAAAACAACTGGAAAAAAACAGAGAAAGGTATGTAAAAAGAATTCTAATACATCCACGTAGGTGTGGAAAAACAATAAACAAGGAGAAAGAAAATGGAAAAACAGACGATTAAGATTAAGTTGAAAGACATTGTCAGCAACGACAACAGGAAGTACACAAAGGACGATGGGTTTGAGCAGCTGAAGAGCAGTATCAAACAGATTGGGATTATCGAGCAGCCGGTAGTCAGGGAGATGGTAGACGGCGGTTACAAAATTGTAGCCGGCCGGCGGCGTATAGCGGCCATGCGGGAGCTTAAAATAGCAGAAACGGATTGCACGGTATACGCCGCGGACGATCCCGCAAGCGACGATGAAATTGCGGCCGCCGAAAACATCAACCGGCTTGAAATGCACCCGCTTGACGAGGCGGTGCTGTTCTCATCGATGAACAAGAAAGGAATGCCGGTAGAGGAAATCGCGAAATATTACGCGAGGAGTCCGTCGGCGATATACAAGCGTCTGCGGCTATCGCCGCTTACTGAAGAACTGAAGGGAATGTTCCGGGACGGCAGGTTGAACATCGCCGGCGCCGCGGTACTTGCGGAGCTTCCGGAAGACGACCAGAAAGAATTTTTTAAAATGCACAATCCGGATGACTTTGAGGAAGATGAGGAAGATGACGAAGAACTGGAAATAATGGCGATAGATATGTCCATAATAAGACAGTTTTTGTACAAACGACAAAAGAACACGATTGAAAGTATCATGAAAGGCTGCGAGGGCTGCGCGAAGAGGACGCACAACGAGGACAATACTTTGTTTCAAGAAGTCGAACATTTGGCGGACGTTTGTCTTGACGGCGATTGTTACCGCGGCACATGGTACGAGATGATAAGAAAAGAGATAGAGGCTGTGGCGATCCAGATGAATGAAGCAGGGATATCGACTGACAATAAAATAATTTTTAAAGGCGGTACTGCGGAAGAGATATACAAAAAAGCCAATAAAGTGAAATTTGTAATACAAAACAAGATGACGGATTTTGAAGTGTTACGCGAAAAGGATTTTGAATTCACCGGTGAAACCAACAGAAAGAAAGACGCGTGCTGGATGGTAAAGACCGGTTGCTATTATCCCGGTCGCGGCATTGACGGAAGTTTTAAAATAGAACGTGTTGGATACAAGGCACGGCCGCCGAAAGAAAAACATGCTGAAGGAGCCGGCGCCGGAAAGGGAACGAGCAAAAGTGAACTGTCATCGGATGATCGCAAATTATTGGATGCCGTCGCCAATGAACTTAAAATGCCGGACATACAGAACGCGGAAGCTTTGAAGAAAGCCTTTGACGCCAATAGTTATTATAGCTTCGATGACGATGTAAGTGAAGAAGTTATTGAACGCGTTATTGAATTGAAAGTAGAAAATGAATCCGGAAAAGGTAAGCCGAGGGAATACTTGGAAATGTTTTTAGACAAAATAGATGATGATGTAGGTTATAACTTTGAACATTCCCTAGTACCAGGTAGCCTAGACGAACAACAAAAAGAATGGTTACTCAAAATGTTTAACGCTAGAAGTATAAGTGAAGTATCAAAAAAACTTCCCGATGACGCGCAGAAACTTTTTCATTTTCTCTTACTAACACACGGCTTTAATAATTTTGATGTAGTTAATCTTAATGAATTAAAAAATAAAGAAAAACTGCAAGGAAATATATTCTGGCGTTACGTGAATATGAGCGTTGAGGAGTACGAGGCGCTGTATCTGGGAGCGGCGAAGACCGTCGCCGCCAAGGCGCTGGAACCGAAGAAGAAAAAATATCTTCCCGGACATAATCCGGAAAGCGCCAAAGGACAAAGAAAAAAATCTTCCGGAGGGAAAACAGCGCCTGAAGTATCGAAAGAACTGAAGGATAAATTCGAGCCTGAAGAACCTGAAGACGACGAGGACAATTACCCGTTCGAGCCTGACGATGAAGATCCTGATATCGAAATCGAGGATTCTGATGAATGATGTTAAAACCGCTGAAGAATATCAAGCGGAACGCAAAGAAAGAAAGGAACGTCTTAAAAAAACTATCGCCGAATGTCAGGAAGAATTGGACGCTTTGGAACCCGCGCCGGCGCTGAAATGGCGCGGGAAGATGAGCAAAAAGGACAGGGTTGAATGCGAGCGGCGGCTTATAGGTCGCATTTTTTACGAATTAAATTATAACTTATATGGCGCCGTGCGGGATGACACCGCTCGTTTGGGGATTAGCTGGCGGCTGTTTGTTGACAAGCGGCACCAGGTAATTTGGCGTTCTCTTGAGACATTAAATACAAAAACCGTTGGAGAGCGTATGGACATATTAGAAGAGGAGATGCTGGTGGAAGCGAGGGAGAAAGACGCTTTAAATAAAACTCCTATGTTTAAGGACGGAGATACAACAGCGGAAGGGGTACACATATTGAAGGGTTTGCCGGGATCGGCTGCGGCGAAGAACTTCAGAAAAGCGCTGATTGACGGATCTTCCGATGGCGCAGCATGGTTTATCCGTGAACTTGAAGCCGTCGGCGCTCTCGCTCTTGCCGGGGGGAAGATGTATTTGCGTGAACTTGCGGAGAATGGAGACGGTCCTATGCAAGCAGAAGAAATGGCGGAAATATTATTTGGGAGTATGGAGAAAGATTAAAAGCATGGCACAACAAAAAATATGGCTATGCAGGTCAAGGCGTTGTAAATCCTGCAATTTTAACAGTGGAGGTTAAAGATGAACGAAATTGATAAAGATTTTTATTGTTCCGCCAATTGTTATGACTTTACAGAGTGCTATCGTTACCCTAGTATGGAAACAATCTACTGTCGTCATGAAAATAAAGGGTGTGCTTGCTATCATCGCAAGCACCCTACACCAGAACAGTTTAAGGAAGAGTACGGCAAAGAATACCCTGATGACGGAGCGGTGTATGTGTTGATTAAAAGTTTGAAGGGGAGTGGTTATTGGAATATAGACGGATACGGCAGGTATCTTGCGGAAATGGGCGGCGTTATAGAAAACTTAATAGTTTGTGCCTGTACTCCCTACGGAAAACCTGATGATAATTGGAGACCGAAATGAAACGAATATCTTTTAATAAGCAATTTGTGAACGAAGCAGGTAACGATTTAAAACCTGGCAAAATACACACAATACGCCAAAACTTTGAATATTGGCGGAAGTTTGAAGGCAAGGAATTAGCACTGTTTTTGTGGGAAGGCAAGCCGTATAAAAGCAAACAAAAAGTATTTTGTGTTAAAAAAATAGTGAATGTACAAGAAATTATTTTAAATTACAATACAAGTTTTTATTTATCAATTAAAGATATGTCTATTAACAAACAAATAGATACTGGATTTTTAGGAAAGAATGACGGATTTGATTATTTATTTGAATTTGTCAGATGGTTTGAAAAATACCCATTTGGCAAAATGGCAATTTTACATTTTACGGAATTTAGATATTGAAGTGATAATGGGAGGGAAAGTGAAAAGGATAATATTAAAATGTTGCCATCCCGATGTCGCCGTCAAATGCGAATATAAGAACTGGGCATACATATCGGGAAAAGAAAAGGCTGTAAGGATATGTGAATACACAGGACGAAATCGAGGACATTGTGTAAAAACCGGTGGACGTAGGTGAAATAAATGGCGAAGAGAGCGGCAGCGTCAAAGGATTATTATCTCAACACGGGCTTAAAGACGAGGATGTCAATAAAGCGTGAAGAGACGGAATCCGGACGTATGGCTGCGGCTATTATCGATAAGATACCGAAAGATTTTGATGTGTACGAGGATTATGACGTAAACGAAGCGCATTTGGCGAGGGCGATAGTCGATACGTGCGGCCGCTGGATGCGGTACTGTCCGCAGATGGGCTGGCTTGTATACATGGAAGATGAAGGACGTTGGACAGAAACATACGCCGAGTCCGCTGTCCAGAGAGTAATAATCCATTTTGGGAATTTGTTGTGGGAGAACGCTTCGCCGGCAAACGCCGGCGAAGTATCGTACGCTCGGCGGATTCTTTCCTCCGCCGGCATAAACGCTGTGAAGAATATTTTAAAACATGATACGGTTATCGCTGTTGAACAAAACAAGTTTGACGCCGATCCTGATTTGCTGAACTGCATGGGCGAGGCGTACAATCTGCGTACCGGGGAATCGAGACCGGCAGAGCCTGAAGATTTATTCAGTAAGAGTACGGCGTGTAAAGCGGCGACGTTAAAGAAAGAGAAGGATGGCGGCTGGAAGTTTCCCGGTATGCCGAAGAAGTTTGAAGGCTTTCTGGAAAAAGTGACGAGCAAAGACGGAGAGCGCCGAGCCGACCTTGCGTATTATCTTTTGTCGTGGTTCGGGTACTGTCTTACAGGAGACAATGGCGCTTCGTTCTTCGTCAACTTTCACGGCGGCGGGAAGAACGGAAAATCCGTGCTGTTAAATTTAATGTTTGACTTGTTCCGTGACTACGCTGTAACTTTGCCGAAGGACGTAGTAATAGAAAATTATTTTCAGGGACAGTTTGATTTGGCAGGGCTTCCGGGAGCGAGGCTTGCCGTGCTGATAGACGCTCCGGAAGGGCGTTTGAATATGGATATGCTAAAACCCATTACGACAGGCGACGTAATAAACGCCAAGAGGAAATATTTGAAAGACTTGTCTTTTAAGCCTGTTTGTAAAATAGCGATAGGCAGCAATCCTAGGCTGACGCTGAAGGACACGGGCATGGCCGTCCGCAGGCGTATCCGGATGGTTCCGTTTGATTATATCGTGCCTGATGACGAGATAGTAACGAATCTTCATCGCCTTTTGCTGAAGGAAGAAGCGGCTGAAATATTGGCGCTGTTAATTTGGTTCGCGCACGAGTATTACAGGAAAGGAGAAGGTCCTGCGGCGTTCCCGAAGTGCAAGGTAGTTGATGAAGCGAGCGTCGAATATGTGGAGAGCGAGGACTTAGTCGGGCGCTGGGTAAAAGAGAGAACGGAAGGCGCTGAAGGAAATACGGAGAGCGCGGCGAGCTTGTACGAGGACTTTAAGAAATGGCTTGACGAGGAAGGTGTTCGTAAGAAAATGTCGAGAAACAAGTTCGGCGAACACTTGGGAACGCATATAAAGAAGAAGCGCATTGGAGATACTATCAGTTATTTGGATATAAAGTTGAAATACGACCCGAATCCTCCACTTCCTTCCCCGGGCGGATAGCGGCGAGCGGATAAAAAGCAATATAAATAAAATTAACACACTTACTTAAGACGCAGGACTTACGCATTGAGTTCTGCGTTTTGGCAATTTTGACCGATATCCCCCCGGCTTTCTTCCTCTTGTTTCTTAATAAACTACAAAAATTAAAAATAATACAAGTAGAACCGCAGAACAACCGCCGAACTCATTTTGATAGTTCGGCGGCTTATAACTCTATACTACATATATATTTACAGTTCTTACCGCAGAACTGTAGAAGAATATAAGAAAAATTATTTATAATAAAAAAAATAAAAGGCGAATTTATAAAAGTTTTTCGGACAAAGTAGTGCTGCGGTTAAACCGCCGCGGCGAATAAAATAAATATTTTTTTAAAAAGTGTTGACAGAATATTATTAATAGGTTTATAAATAAACAAGGAGAATGGTAAAACTCGACAGGGTGGGTTTTCTATTGTCCAAAGAATTAAGACAACAGGATTTATTCAACAAACAGCCGGTGTGGTGGGAAGGCTTGACCGGCAAGCGCAAATTATTTGTTGAATACTACTGCACGGACAAGACTTGTTTCTGCAAAGCGACCGCGGCGTATATAAAAGCCTACGGCAATAATAACGAATCATCGATACAAAGTAACTCCTCACGCCTGATGAGAGACCCTGTTGTCAAGAAGGCGATAAACCTTCTTTTGCGGTCCAGACAAAACGAAGAAGATGAAATAACCGAATACCAAATATTAGACGTTCTTAAAATGCTCACGTTCTATAATCCTGCGGACATAGTGGACAGGGACGGGAACCTTATAAAAAACCTTGAAGAGTTGGGCGATTTATCTCTGTGCGTGACAGGTATAAAAAAAGGCAGGCACGGCAAAGAGATAAAATTGTTTGACAGAACAAAGGCGCTCTCGTTGCTGTGCAATTACCTGAATATAACACGTCCTGAAGAAAGAGCGACAATCATCAATCCAGTCGTCCTTCTAACAGAGAAGGAAGTGGAAACATTACGCGAGGAAGAAACGCCTGCGTCGTCAGAAGCGCAAGACGCCGAGTACGAAGTTATGGAGGCGCAGTAAAATGACAGGAATTGATCAGAAAAGCGTCGATAGAATCGCATACAACGTGATATGGAAGCCGCAATACAAACAATACCTTGCTTTAAAGTGCAACGCGTTCGAGCTTCTCTTCGGCGGCGCTGCCGGCGGAGGCAAGAGCGACTTCCTGCTTATGGATTTTTATGCCGGTGTAAACAAGTACGCAAAAGACTGGCGTGGAATATTGTTCCGCCAAACATACGCTGAATTGGAAGAGCTGATAAAAAGGGCTGAAGAATTATACATACCGCTTGGCGGAAAATATAAAAAACTGGATAAGACGTTCACATTCCCGAACGGCGCTTCCATAAAGTTCCGGTACTTGGAACATGACGATGACGTAAAAAAGTATCAAGGACACCAGTATACATGGGTAGGTTTTGACGAGCTGGGGAACTACTCTACCGACTTCGCTTGGAGATACATGATAATCCGCTGCCGTTCCGCCGCGGGCGTGCCGTGCTATATGAGGGCGACCGCTAACCCGGGAGGCGTCGGACACGCGTGGCTTAAGGCGCGGTTTATAGACGGGTTTGAGCCGTTCAAGACGCATAAGACTGTAGAATCTTCCGGAGCGCCGATAACAAGATGTTTTATACCGTCAAAACTTGAAGATAATCCGGCGCTGATGAAAAACGACCCTGAATACGGAAACCGCTTAAAACTCCTGCCTTCTCACCTTTACAGGGCGATGAGAAACGGAGACTGGGACGTGTTCGCCGGACAGGTATTCGACGAGTTCCGCCGCAGTCTGCACGTGGTCAAGCCGTTCCCGCTTGAGAGCGGAATTTGGAAAAAGTTCTATTCGCTGGACTGGGGATACGCGAAGCCGTTCAGTCTTGGCAAGTGGGGGGTAAACGGCGAAGGGCGGATGGTGCGTTACGGCGAATGGTACGGATGTTCGCCCGACGCTATGGACGTTGGAATAAAAATGGGCTGTGATGACGCCGCCGCGAAGGCGTGGGAAATGGCTGTACCGGAAGGCGTGACGGAAGTTGTAGCGGATACGGCTATGTGGAGTAAAGACGATGACGGACCGTCTGCGGCGGAGAAATGGGAAAAAGCCGGATTCAAGATGATACAGGCGAACAAGGACAGGATAAACGGCTTATCGATATTTCATCAGAGGTTAAAAACACTGTGTGAGGACGGCCGTCCTATGGTTTTGGTATTTGACAACTGCGTGGATTTTATACGGACTATTCCGGTACTTACTCCGGACCCGTCGAAACCCGAGGACATAAACACGAAGTTGGAAGATCACATATACGACGAAAGCCGGTACGCGATGATGAGCGACTACGCGCATAATCCGACGACTTGGTTAAGAAAGCAGAACGGACAGTGGAATACGAAAAAGAAAAGAAGCGACAGCTGGGATCCGTTTGAGCGTATGGCTGCGGGATGACAGGGGGATAAATGAGCAAAGACAAGAGAGAGTTTGTACAGGAAATAAAAAACCAGTTGGAATACTTAAAAACTGAACGCGCCAAGCGTGAAGAGGACTGGAAAGAAGTTCAAAAGTACGTCGCTCCTTCCGCTTTTAACTGGGACAATCCCGGGGATAAAACGCCCAAGAGAACAAAGAGGTTTACGGGCAAACCTACAAATTATCTAAAGACGTTACGGTCCGGAATTATCGGGTATTCGATATCGCCGAATATAGCGTGGCAGAAAATAGGGCTTGAGAATTTCGACATTTCAAGCGGTTACGGCGTTAAGGACTGGCTTGAGAACGTGGAAAAAACACTTTACTCGGAGTTTAACCGCAGCAACCTTTATCCGCAGGCGTCCAAGTTCGTGGAGAACGCCGCTCTTTTCGGTTTCTCTGTAATGCTTATCGACGAGCAGTTGGCTGACAACAAGGTACGGTATTTGAACCTTAACATAAACGAGTTGTTTCTGGACGTGAACGAATACGACGAAGTGGACACGGTATACCGCCGTTATGTAATGACTCTAAAAAACGCCGCGGCGTTCTTTGGAGAGGAAAATCTGCACAGTACAAGGCGCGAGGACTTAAAGGACAAGAACAAGTGGAACAGCGACGTGACTATTATTCACGCTGTTTACAAGAGACAGGAATTTGATAAGGACAACAAGTCCGCTAAAAATATGCCGTACGCTTCGCTTTACATCGATGAAAACCAAGATTGGCTTATTGAGGAATCGGGATATCAGGATTTTCCGTTTGCGGTTTTTATATGGGACAGGATAAACGGAACCGCTTACGGGGATTCGCCGGCAATACAATCTCTTGACGACGTGAAAATGCTTAATATCGCCAACGAGTCACGCTTAAAAATAGCGCAGTACGCCGCGGAGCCTTCTTTAAATGTCCCGAATGTAATGAAGGAAGACGTGAACGTGGTCCCGGGCGGCTTCAACTACTACGCGTCACCGAATGAAATTATATCGCCGATTAATACCGGACAGAATTACCCCATTAGCGTTGATATTCAAAAGGAAATGGAAAATAACGTAAAGGACTGGTTCCACGTCGATTTTTTCCTTGCCCTGATGAACGAGAGACCTTCTAACGTAACGGCGACATACGTTATGGAACTGCAAGGAGAGAAAGCGGCCGTTCTTTCCGATTTGGTAGTCAATTTGAACGCCGCTCTTTCAAAGATAATTCAGAGGAGTTTCGACATTCTATGGCGGCAGAGAAAACTGCCTCCTCCGCCTGAAGCGCTTTCCGGAAGCCCTGCCATGTTGAAAGTTGACTTTATGGGTCCGCTTGCGCAAGCACAGAAGAAATTCCACGAATCTTCCGGTATCGGACAAGGTATCGGACTTATAGGAGCCGTGGCGAGAATGTCGCCTGAAGCGCTGGACGTTATCGACTTTGATCAAACGCTTAAATCCGGACTTGAGGGAATGGGCTTTCCGCAGAACGCCATCCGAGAGGACAAGGATATTGAAGCGCTGCGGCAGCAGCGGGCGGAGGCGCAGGCGCAAATGCAGCAGCAGGCTATGGCTATGCAGCAACAAGAACAAATCGCAAAAAATTACGACAAGTTAAACGAGCCTGTCAAGCAAGGTTCCGCCATCGATGAGATGAACAAGCAAATACAAGGAGGGTTTTACTCATGACGCCGTTTTGGAAAAACGAAAGCCTCACAGCGGAGGAAAAAAACGCTGAACTGGTGAATACCTGCCGCAGAGTATTCGGTACGGATGACGGAAAAGTGGTTTTAAACATGCTTTTGACCGACTTGAAGCTTTTTGAAGACGCAAAAACAGAGAGCGAAAAGGCTGTTAATGAGTATGCAAAATATTTTGTTCGGGAACGGCTGGGGGTACGCGACACTAAAGACCTTACGGACTTTATCGCCGAGACCGCCGCTTCCGAGGGAGGCAAATAAATGCTGCAAAACCTTATTAGGGGTATGCTCATGTTCCTTGCGCCTGACGGCGCGGGAAGCGGTTCGGCGGAAGGCGGTGCATCGGCGCCTGCTAACGCGGAAGATCAATTAAACAATGCCTTTACAGGCACAGCCGACGCCGGCGGAAAGAAGCCTGCGGACAAACCCGATACAGGGGACGCGTCCGCTGGGGGAACAAAACCCGCAAGCGAAGTACAGCTTGCCGCATGGTGCGAGCAGCTTCCTACGGAGATGAGGAGTAATCCTGATACCGCGGCGAAGCTGGCAAAGTTCCAGAAGGTAGGCGACATGGCGAAAGCGTTCTTGGAGCTGGAAGGTAAAACCGCCTCAAGCGGTATTCCCGAAACAGCGGACGGATATTCTTTCGCCAAAGACAAGGAGAATAACGGTTCCGAATTCGCGGATATGGCTTTTAAAGCCAAATTATCTACGGCGCAAGCGGACGCTTTTTTCAAGACTCTGAACGAGGGAGGCGCTAGGCGGTTACAAGCCGCTCAAATGGCTCAAGCTCAAGAGATGAAGGAAACAGCGGCGGCGCTTGCCGCGGAGTACGGCTCCAAGTATCAGGAGAAGATGGAATTGCTTACAAGAGGACTAGCGAACGCAGGTCCAAACGTGGGCAATCTCATACGTCAGGCGGGACTGGCAGGTAACCCGGAAATAATAAAAGCCTTCATAGCCTTCGGAGAGATGACCGCTGAAAGCGGCGCTATAAGAGGCAAAGAGGCTGGGGAATCCCGAAAATCCGTTAAGGACGGCGGGACTTTCTCATACAAAGACATTTAAGGAGATATATAAATGCCTACATTGAACATGGCAGATCAGGTGACCGCGCTGGAAATCGCCAGACGTATCAACGCGCCTGATCCTTGTAAAATTATCGAGTTATTACGCTTGACAAACGCTATGTTGATAGACGTGCCGGCTTATGAAGCCAACAGCGGAACTATTAACAAGTCGGTACAACGCGTTATTAAACCGATGGGCGAACACCGTATCTACAACAGAGGTGTCGGAAAAGCAGCCACGCAAACGTCAACGGTTGAAGACCGCTGTGCTATGCTTGCCGAATATTCCTATGTTGACGCGGACTTGGTTGATCAGTCCGGAAACAAAGCCGCGCTTCTTATGGACGAAAGCAAGGCTATTATCAAGGGAATGGGTCTTACGCAGGCCAATACCTTGATTCACGGCGACGGAGACAAAGACGACGAATTTGCCGGGCTTATGTCGAGACGCTACAAGGTTGACGGCGTTAATACTATCGACGCCGGCGGTACCGGAAGCGAACTTACCAGTATTTATCTTTGCGCTATCGACAGGGATTTATTCCACTTGATTTATCCGAAAGGATCAAAAAGCGTCGGTGTGGAAAGAGAAGATCTCGGCAGACAGCATATTGAAGACGCCGAAGGGAAAAAGTACCCCGCTTATGTAAATTATTTTACAGCCGGGTACGGGCTTACTATCAAAGATCCGGCCGCCGTGAAGCGTATCTGCAATATTCCGAAAAACATGGATGAGGATGAACTTGTCGATCTTATCATCGAAACAAGTTACAAACTGCCCCAAGGCGCGTCAACGTACGCGATGTACAGCAACGACAGTATCCTTATCAAACTGGATAAGTCCGCGAGATACAAGGGCAATGTGGTACACACTACCCAAGATCCGTGGGGAGAAGAGATCGTCAATGTGCGGAAGATTCGCTGCCGCCAGATGGACGTTATCACCAACACCGAAGAACGGGTCGCGTAAGGGAGGGCGCTATAAATATGATTATAAATTTATTATACGACGCTCTGAACGATTTCGGGAAACTTACCGCTGCGGGCGACTGCCCGAACATTATCAGCATGGGCGAAGCTTCCGCGGATCAGCTTCGAGTTGATATCAAACTGCCGGAAGGCAATTTCTCGGGCGGTCCTCTGACAATGAAGATCAAGGGAAGCGATACCGAGGGCGGTACTTACAAGGATATCGTCACAAGCGGGGAAATTACCAAAGAGATGATTTCCGACGGTTACGGTCTGCCTATTCCGAAAACCAAGTTCAAGTACTTGAAAGCGGCGATTTCAGGTACCTTCACGGGTTCGGTACAGGCGATTATCAATTCCTATAAAGGGATTTAAAGGAAGGAAGCATGAATATTTTAGGAATTGGAGACGACAAACCCGCTGAACAAGGGCAGCAGTCAAAAGCAAAGGTATACAAGTACGTTTGCGAGGTTGACTGTGTTTACCAAGGCAAGTACCGCAGGAAGGGCGATGTTATCGTTCTCGCTGAAAAGAAGGAAGTTCCGCACTTCAAGTTTGCGGAAGAGTAAAACCGAAATTATTCGGAATTATTAAATTAGTGGAGGGGTGATATGAAAAAGTTGATTTTTCTATTGCTTATGGCTGTCGCTTTAATAGGTTTTATGCCAGCGCAGGAAACCGGCGAAGGCGACGGCGGTACAACTCAAGAATTGCTTCTTGGGTTTACATTGTCCGGAAACAACGGGGATATCCTCGCTGTTAAACCGGATACGGCTTCGATTGACGATCTGTTTTTCTCGGATCGGATAATCGAAATATACAAAGTATTACCTGTAAGGGAGGGCGAAAAAACAATGATAAACTGTCCGCCGGAAAAAAGACTGCGGCTAGAGACCCTTAGAAACGGAGCGTTTACCCTTCGGGGTGCTTAACGTATGCCCTGACGGGCGCTGTTAGTAGCGATGCCGCGCCTATAAAAACGCCTTCGGCGCAGGCGCGGCAATTTCAAACTTAGGAGGGATTTATGGACTTGGAACAAGCTTTTGGTCAATCTTCGGATAAGGTCGAAAAAATTATCGCTCTGACTGAAAAAATGGAAAGAATTGACAGGGCTATAGACCGTATCAAATATAATAACGAACTGTTCGCGGAAATTCCGGAAGTGGTCAAGACTTTAGGCGCCGCAAAAGACGCGGTTGTCGCGGAGTTGAAAACTTTATGAACATGAACCTTAACATGGTAAACCGCGCCATGTATTTTGCCGGACTCCTGCAAGAGACGGAAAGCGTCGGTATGGAATTACACTCTACCGACGATAAAGATAATCCGGATAAAAAATACTGGTACGATTTTTGCAAGGCTTTATATTTCTCTACCTTCCTTGAGGCGCTCTCCGAAGTTCCTTGGACTATGGGACGCCGGCGTAAGAGGCTCTTAAGAACAATGCTGCCTCACGGGGATTCCGGATTCCTGTATACCTATAACCTTCCCTACGACTGCGCGAGGCCTGTCGAACTGTCGGGTCATAGTCCGTATATTATCGAGGGTAAATTTCTCTGCACGGATGCGGCCGAGGCCGAATTGCTTTATGTTTCCGACGGCAGAATTATTCCGCGCGATGCTTTTTTTGAAAGGGTAACTATCACTGAATTGGCGGAAGGTAAATACGATTTAATTCTTTCCCCGGGCTTCGTTGACGAATGGGACATTCCCGTAGATTTCATGATTGCCGGCGGTCCGAAAGATATCACCGATGACGCGGAAGAAGTAATAAGACCTTATGAGGATTATCCGGATTACTCTCCGCCGCGGTATGAGCCTAAATTTGACGAGTATCTGGAAATGATGATTGCCGCCAAGTTCGCGGTTAAGAACACACAGCAGCCGAGGCTTCACGATACGCTGATGCAGAAAGCTATGCTTATTAAGCAGGAAGCGGTTAATTCCACACGGAGCATTACCGCGGATAAAGACAAGCCTAGTAAGGACTGGGCTGACAGGCTGGGTATTTCGTTGGATTTTTAATTAAGAGGAGTTGATAGTGAAAGATATTAAGGAAAAAACTTTTTATGGTTTTTCTGTGTACACTATAGCAGTACCACGCATAATAGTATCTACAGTTATTACAATTCCTAACACAGACGTTATTTCTTCATCAACATTAACGTTTACAACGTCTAAATTTTGCGTTTTATATTTATCTGTTGCTGCACCGTATAAATCTCTATACCCTATACCGCCGAACCAAAAAAGACCAAGAATAATAGTTTTTTTCCCATCACATGACACTGGACCTAATATCTTATATTTTCCGTCCGAAGGAAATCCTTTGTCATGCGCTACTGGTTGTGTGATTGAAACGCACCCTGAAACAATAATTAGAATAATTATTAATAATATTAATATTTTCTTTTTCATTTTATGTCTCCTTTTAATTAATCATAGTTTAGTTTTTATAAAAAGTAAAGAAAAAGTAGGAAAAACATGGGTTTAATTACCAACTTTTCGAGCGGAGAACTGTCCGCAAACCTATTCGGTCGGATTGACTTGCCGCAGTACCACAGCGGCGCCGCTCATTTGGAGAACTGGGACGTAATACCCACGGGTGGTATAAAGCGCAGAAGCGGCTTGGAACGCCTTGAAGAATTAGAGAAAGAGGGTAGGCTTATCCCTTTTATAATAAACAGAGATTTAAATTTTATGATTTATTTGATACCTGAAGAGATAAGAGTTTTCAAAATTGAAAATAGCGTATTAACCGAAGAAAATCCAATATTTGAGAATGATTCGGATATAAAAATATACGAAAGTTTGGAACATATAAATGAAGTTCAATACTCTCAAGATTTTAATACTATGATATTTTGTCATAAAAAATACCATCCTTTGGAAATTAACTTTTTTGATAATAAAATAGAAATCAAAAAAATAAATATTTCAATTAAGAAAAGTATTATTCTAAAGGAAGGTGTATCAGATGTTGATGCTTTATCTTATAATGAAAATGAAAAAAATTATGAAGATAATAAATGGCTCAACAAAGAAGGAAACTTCCCTGTCGCTGTATCTTTTTTAAACGGTCGTATCGTATTTGCTGGTACAGAAAAAAATCCTCAAAAATTATTTGCAAGTGCGGTAAATAATAATAATAAAGGAAAATATGATTTTTCAACAAGTAAAATATTTTTAAACGAAAACAAAAAATACATAGTTATAAAAGGTTCTATTGATGAAAAATATCTAAATATAATTAATATAGATAGCGCGGAAGAAGGATTAAAATTTGAAGAAGCCCTTGAAAATTATTATATTGATTCACCATTTTATGATCCTGATACAAAAATAGTTAAATTGCAAGGAGAGGAAATAACTTTATCAAAAAATTCAAAAATGACAATTATTCCTCAAAATGTACTTGATAATATAAATAATATGATTGTTATGGCAGGAAGATTTGATGCCTTTCCAAATGAGGTAAAAATAGCCCAATTTACTGTAGCATTTCCCTCGTATAGATGGGATTCTACTCATGGACAGTTAGTAGAAACTGTTAGCTTGGAAACATCTTATATATATTTATCAGCCGGAGCAACAAAACTAAAAGTAAGGCGTTCTACAAGTAACGTTGAATCTCCTATTTATGGTTATACAAATACTTATAATTTAGATCCTAAGGCAGTATCAAAATATGAAAATGATAATTTATATTACTATAACTTTGTCTATTCCGCAATAGGAAATGTGCAGAATAACAATGATTATGATAAAAATAAAATAAATACTGTGATAGAAAATTTAAAGAATAATTCTATTGCTACGATGAAATACGAGTTAAATGAGGGAGATGTTCATAAAACTTATTATAATATTCCTTCTGAAATAAAAGCATTGGTTGAAAGACTAAGTATATATAATAATATTTATATTCCTTTTTACACCCGTAAAATAGAAAAAGATGAATACCCCACCCCCGACTGCGGATTCACTTTCGACATCGCTACTGGAAGAAACGACGCCATCCGGTGGCTCGCGGTAAACAGAGGGCTTATCATCGGTACTGAAATGGGCGAATTCTTTATGCCGTCTGAAGTACACGCTACGACGCCTCCGTACACAGTTTCGCTGTCAAAATACGGCAGCGACAGAATAGCCGGCGAAGCCGTAGGCATCGCGACATTATTCTTCCAGTCCGGATGCAAAGGGCTGGTAGAATACTATCCCAACGAATACGACAATTTCCGCGCGAACAATATGGCGCTGCTGGCGCCGCAGATGCTGCATGAAAGTCCGGCTAAAGAATTTGATTTCGCTACTAACCCTTATACAAAACTTTACATAGTACGTGAAGACGGTATTATGGTTACGCTTCTTTACGAGCGTATGACGGGAACATTTGCTTGGAGTCGTATTACGACCGGCGAAGTTACCAAAGACATGATAACGCCTGAAGAAATAGAACACGCGAGGAGAAAGAAAGACCAATACAGAAATTCCGATCCACGTTTACCCGACCATTCTAAGTTTGAACCGCCGCAAAAACTTGTACGGTTTATCGAGGGTAAAATTATTTCCTGCGCGGTACTGCCGGGCGAAGATGGTTTTGACGACGTGTATATGATTGTGAAACGGAAGATTGGCGATGTTTACAAGTATTATCTTGAGCGCCTGCGTGAGGAAGGAACGGTTTATCTTGACAGCTGGAGCGAATGGAAATGGGAAACGGAAGAGGAAAGAAATGAGTTACTCGGTAAATACGGTGACGACGCCGTAATTTACAGCGAGAAGGAAAATAAAATATTGGATTTGAAAGACGCCGGAGCTTCTTCCTGTGAAGAACATAGAAAATATATCGGATATCAGTACAAAAGCGTTTTTAAATCGATGCCTGTTATTCAAGATGAAAAAATGAAGCCTGTAAACATGACGACTATGAACGTGCGGCTTCTTGATAGTTTTATGCCCAACGTTTGGGGTACGGGCAAAGGTGATAACGCCGGTCCTATTACCGGAGTATCAAAGAAAGTAAAACAATTCGGCGGGCAGAGTCCGACTTTACAGTTTGACATAGTTCATGACGATCCGAACAGGTGCTGTGTCCTGTCGGTATATACGGAGGTGTAAGTTATGTGGTGGATGTTAGCCGGAGCCGCTGTAGGCGCTATCGCCGGCGCGTTAAGTACGAAACGCGAAAGAGACAGAGAAAAAGACTCGATTGAACAACAAAAAAAGAACGCAACAAAAGCATACCTTTACGGAAAAGAAAACAGCGACAGACAGTACAGCATACAGAAAGGTGAAGGACTTTGGCAGTTAGGTATGCAAAGACGCGCTCTTAACGAGGGAATGGATCAGTTTACAAGGGAATATAATACTCATCTTTTGGCGAGGGCTTACGGCGAACAGGACGCGCGTATTCAGACGGCTTCCGGTATCGGCGCTTCTTTGGCGCAGGAAGGTATGAGCGGTACGAGGGGAAACGAGGCGCTTGGTCTTATGCGTGATTACGCCGCCAACAGTACGGAACGGCAGATAGACGTTCAAAGGCAGCAGGATGCGAATACGCTTACGGGGACTATTCAGAACGCTAACCGCTCGGTTGTTTTGATGAACCATGACAGGGACTCGTGGGACCCGGGCGGATATCGATATGAATCGAAGGCGGCGAATGATCGTTATAACGAACAGATGTACCAACTCGGGCAAGAAAATTACCAGTGGCACATAAACGATATAAACGATCCGACTAATACATTTCTTGATTACACGGCTGGGATATTCGGCGGCGCTTCATCCGGCGCGAGTATGGGTAATAGTATCGGCAAATATGACTTTAATTGGGGCAAGGGATTCAGATAAAAGGATTTAAGGAGAGGGGTAAATATGGCAAGAGCGACGATAATGGACGCCTTTAACGCGGCGAATCATTTTACAGAACAGACGCTTGGGTATATTGATGAAGAAAAACGGGAAAAAGCGGATGCCTGGCTACGGAACGTGCCGGCAAGTTTTTATACGGATATGGAGAATCATAAAAGAGATCATCCGTTCAACTATACAGGCGATCCTGATAATGAAAAAGAACTGAATGAATATACCGAAAGATACAACGCGGAACTTAATATTTACGCTGATGAATGGTTCAGGAAAAAAGCAAATGAACACGGCAAGTTTTTTTTCTGGAAAAAAGATAAAAACGGGCAAAAAGTAAAAGTGGTATCCCCGTATGTAATACGAAACATTGACCAAATGAAGACACAGGCGAAAGAAGCAAACCGCAATCTTGCGTACGGGAAACAAGATGAGTATCGTATCCAAAACGAATATATAAACTTTGACAAAAACAGCCAGAAAGCTCTGGAGGGTGTGAAAAACGGCACCTTAACTTTGCAGCAGGGCGTAGAAATGATAAATAACAATATTGAGTATCTTGGAACACAGGACGAAATTAGCGCGCAGAAAAAAAATAAAATGCGCACAGCTTATGAAACTGCGGCTTACAAAGAATATGCTTTAAGTGAAATGGGACAGGTTCATGACGTTAAAGACCTTCCCGACGCGATGGAAAGAGTCAGAGCCGCCGCGGCAGAATTACCGAAGAGAAAAATTTACACTTACGATAAAGACGGCAATGTTACCGGAAAGGTGATGTATAAAACGCAAGGTGAAAACGGCAATGAGATTGAAACGGAAGAACACCCATGGAGTTTTGAAGGGAAGGACGAATGGGAAAAAGCGTTAATACAACAAGAAACTAACAGGATACATAAGCATAAAAAGGAACAGATTCTTATAGAAGACGCGAGATACCGCAGCATGATGGAAGAAGGTATACGAACGGGACAAACAACGCTTATGTTAAGAGCGAATTTAATTGCAGATGAATACAGGAGCGGAATTCAAAAAGAATTAAGAGATGGAAAGAATAATATTGAGTACGCCGACTCCGACAAGGACATGATATTAGGATTGTTCAAACCGTACGATGATAAATCAGGGTCAGGTTGGGGAAAAGATAAAATAATTGACTATCTAAAAACTTTCTTTACCGAGATGCGCAAAGAATATGGTCAGGGAGGGGTACAGCATAAAAACGGTATGACATACGAACAAGCAGCCGCTGAATTTGAAGACCTTTATTTACGGGTAACAAAGGCGTATGGATTTGATAGAGCGACAGCCGATTTATGGTTTGGACGGACAGTAAAGCTTGACGAGTTTATGGGCGATTTCAAAGATTTTATTAGAGACATTGATCCGGATTTTAATACCGAAGTAATAAACGGCGTTAACGCGGCGGTTAAGCATATCGCCAAGAACGCAAAATTGAACGATGACGCACAGGAGATGTTAATCCGGCAAGTAGGCAGAGAAATTTTCAATACGGTCGCGGATATGGGGCTGGGAATACTGACTCATGAGGAATGGATAGAAAAAGCAAAGGGTATGGCAACACGGGCTGTGGCTGGGGAAATAGCATTAATGGACATAAAAAACAAAGAGTCCGTTAAAAATCTGGAAGGATTCTGGGGAACGGAGAACCAGATCAAAATCATTGAACAGGCGAAAGAAAATCCTGACAGTATCGGTTTTTATAACGGTAAAGTTCATTTTATCGGCAATGAGGAAAATTTAAACACATTCAAAGAATTTACCGAAAGGGACATTTCGAAGGTATTAGGTATTGATCGTAATTTGGCAGAAGCGACCGGATGGGCAGAGGAAGAAGGACGGCAAGATGACATTATCGGTATACCACTTATTACAGTGAAAGGTTCGGATGGAAAGGACGGAACATACAAACAAGACGTGGTTACTGAAAAGAATAATGGTAAGGAAACTAAAAAAGTCGTCACATTGAAATTAAACAAAGAAACAAACAAATGGGAAGAAGTGAGTCGTTCAAGCGGCGCCCAATCTTTAAGTGAAAGTAAAAAACAGAATGATAACAAACTGCTTGAAATGAATATACAGAAAATGGTTAACAATCAAGCAGATATAATTCTTTCCAAGCCATCCGCCAGTGCAAGGAGAGCGGAATGGGACGGATTACAGGGAAATTTTACCGAATGGGAAAGATTAATAGACGAAATTTTGATGCGTGGTATTGATCCTGAAACACTGGAACCTATTAAGAATAAAATTTCACGGGAAAAGATCGATGGTTTGAAGAAACGTCACCCTGATCAGTTAGAACGTATTAATAATCTGCCTGTAGAAGAACCACAAGATAGAAGACCTGGGAGGGGAAAATAAATGGACTTACCGGGAGCCTTGAACGCCGCCAATGATTTTTTTGAAAAAGCTAATCTGACAAACGAATACAATACCGGACAGGAAGAAACTTTGTATGAAAGATTCACCAAAGGCGCGGCGGAGAGAGCAAGCCATGAACTTGACTTTAAGAATAGGTTTGGTATAAACGCCTCTCCCAGATCTATACGGGGACTTATGGACGCGTACGATAACGGCTCAATTGACGATGACGGAGTGTATTCTATTCTCACCGCTCAAGCCATATCAGACAACCTTGCCAAACATGGAATAGATATACCGATGAATGATGTGCTCGTTAATATGGATGCGTACAAAGGCTTAATTATAGGTCAGCAGTCAGGAAAGGACTATGCGCCAAAAGATACATTAAAAGCTGTAATAGATAGTTTTGGCGTGGCAAGTTTAAATACCGAGCGGTCATTGCTGGGACTTGAACGAATGGAAGCGGAGAAAAGCGGAGATGAAAAAAAACTCGCTCTTATAAATGAACAAATGAAAATAATCGATCGGCAGATAGCGGCTCACAGTGATCCGCAAAAACGGAATCCTGTTGTTCGGGCGGTAGAATGGGCGGCGCAGTCCTCGATTTATACGGCAAGTATTGCTCTTACCACAATGTTTAATCCGGTTGTTGGGTTTATGACCGGTACCGCTATGATGTCGGGCGGTGTGTATAACGACCTGCGTGATTCAGGTGTAGAAGCTAAAAACGCCAGTCTTATTGCTCTGGGGGTCGGAGCGCTTGAAAGTATTATTGAGACACAGCTGGGTGTTGTCGGCGGATTAGTTTCAAGAGCCGGCGGAAAAACTTTGCAGGGAGCAATCTCAAAAAAAATTACCCAAACGCTTATTTCCAAACTGGGAGCCAAGGGGGTATGGGTACAAGCCGCGATGGGCGTAGGTACTAGGTATGTTACCGATGCTTTAGGAGAAGGACTTGAGGAAGTACTTCAGGAAATGTCTGAAATCGGCGGTCTGGAACTGGCGAACATTATTCAGAAAGAAGGAATAGACCTGACTGATGAAAAACGGCAGGGCTATGTCAAACAAATATGGGACGCCGGTGTTGCTGGTTTTGCTTCAGCTCTGGTTATGGGTTTTGTAGGTGTTGGCGCGGATGCGTTTCACACGACTAAAGACATGATCAGGGTTAAGAACATGGCGGACGCAATTCCGAATTTAGAATCTTTTAAGAAAGAATCAAAACCACATTTTAATAAAAAAATGTCTGATGAGGAAATTGAAGCGCAGCAGAAAATAATTTATGAAGGACGGAAGAATCTCCGTGAGAACGAAGAAGCCAAGTTAGCCGCGGAATTAAGTGAAGTTTCCGGAGTTGGCAAAGGTTACGATAAACCGAAAACAAAGCCCGGCACTGCTGAAGAAACTTATCTTGGGGAAACGTATCATAAAAAGGACGGGCGGTTTTTCACTGAACTGGACAAAGGTATTTTTAAAGGCGGCGATCCCAGAATAGACAAAGGAAGAAACAATTTATATTTTCATTTTGAATTTTCACAAGACGAAGATGGGACAGTCCATATTAAAGAATTTATCGTCCGTTCCGATCTTGATACGCCGGAATTCAGACATGAAGCGTATGATCATTTTGCGGAAGCATTTTCCGGTGTCCCGAATATTTTATGGGACAAAAAAGGAATGTCTAACCGCGAAGTGGAAATACGCAATGAACTGGAAAAGAACAATCCCTACGGCACAGGACTCAATTATTACCCTGAAAAGATAAATATTGCTGATGAAATTGAGGATACTGTCGCGAAGGGCGACACCGAGGAAGCGGCGCGGGCGAAGTTAAGGTTCGGAGAACAGATGGCACAGCATTTGCCGGGCAGCACGGAAGCAAGCAGGTCCGGAGCCGTGCGGCTTATTGACCGCATAGGAAGATCATATGGATTAACTTTTGATAAATTCCTTGAAAAACTAAACCTTGATCCTAATAACATTTTTACCCACGAAGCAGGGAAAGCCGTGGAAGCGGAAAACAAAATGGCTGCGCAGTTTGCAAAAGACGGCGAAAGAGCAAGCCGTGTAAAAGGCGCGCTACAGCCGTGGATAAGACTTGAATCTGACATAAAGTCTGTTGAACACAGTATCGTTTATCTTGATCTTGAAAGCGCTGATTTTTCTACTGTTATTCATGAATTGAAACACGCAGTCGATAACTTCCTTGAAAAGAACGACATGGAACTTTTTAAGCGCATGATGGACGCTGCCGGGGAATATGATCCTAACAGCGGCACAGATGAATACACATGGCGTAAGGAGCGTTCGGCTTATGCTTTCGAGAATTATCTTGCGACCGGCGAAGCGCCGACACCAGAACTTCGGAGCTTGTTCCAACAATTGAAGGAATGGCTCCGGGACATTATCAAGTACTTAAGTGGAATGCGCCGCCTTACTGCGGAGCAAATAGAAGTTTTTGACGAATTGTTATCAAAAGCTGATAAAGTTACGGCGGAACATGATGCCGCTACCGCCAAACAGTCACAGACCAATACAAAGTTGGACAACGTTGGACAGCAGCAGGAAACGTCAGAAAATACAGGCAAAACGTTAGAAAATAACGATGGAATAACAGAGAAAACTGGTGAAACGTTAGAAAATACAAGCGGAACGTTAGAAAAATCAGGCGAAACGAAAGAAAAAAATGATAAAACGAAAGTTCAAAATGACAAAAAGAAACAGGAGAAAAACAACGTTGATGATTCGGGTGTATCTTCTATTCGTGAACAATACGAAGCCGCCGAAAAGGTTTACGGAGACACGGACACTATCAACATCAACGGAGAAGAAATTGAAGGGCGCTGGGTTATAACCGAAGCGGAAACCCCGACGGCGTCGCATAACGAAACGACATTTAACGAAACCGAGGGGTTTTTGAAAGTTGACGGTAAAACTATCAATGACAGGGACTACAAACACGACAGAGCGGCACAGGAAGCCGTCCTTGCGATGGCGAACAATTACGACAGCAGGGCGCTGGAAGGCGTGGTCGTTTCATCGGACGGGATTGTAATTTCCGGAAATAACCGCACGATGAGCGGTAAACTGGCGGCGAAGAACGATACGGACGGCAAATACTTAAACGCTCTGCGGCAGAAAGCGAAACGGTACGGTTTTACTGAAGAACAAGTAAATAAGTTTGAACACCCGAGGTTATTATTTGAAGTAGACGTTAAGGGAGAGTACGATACCGCTTTATTCGCGCAGTTTAACCGATCAACCACAAAAGCCATAGACCCCGTTGAAACCGCGGTCAAAATGGCGAAGCTGATTAAGCAGCCTACCGTTAAATCGATTGCCGCTGTCATTAAACAACATGAAAGTATTGACGAACTGTATAAAGACAGAAAAGCGTTACAGGAAATATTTAATACCTTAAAGACGGATAAACTTATCGGCGAATATGAAATGCCGCAGTATTACACCGAGCAAGGCGGAATTACCGGCGCCGGCGAGGACTTGCTGGAGAACGTCCTGTTAGGCGCAACGCTGGAAGAGGACAGTATCAGGGTATTGAGCGACAGTAAAGACCTTCGCAGGAAACTGGCGAGGGCGCTTCCCTACTTAATCGAAAATAAAGCGATGGGAGATTATTCGGTTATTCCGTCGGTAAACGAGGCTGTCCGCATCGCCGCCGATGTCGAGAAGAACTCAAAGATTTTTAAGAACGTCGAGGAATGGGCGGCGCAGAGCGATTTTGATTTCATGGAACAGAAAAACCAGATCGCTATCGAGCTTGCGAAACAGCTTGAAGGAAAAACCCAGTCCGGATTCGCCGATATGATGGGCGGTCTTAACGCTGTTCTTTCTGACGCCGCTTCCGGACAGGCGGACTTGCTGGCTTCCGGGATTGAAAGCAAGGACAGTATTGTACGCCGTTATTTGGGAATAAAAGCGGAAATAAACCAGATAAGGGAAGCGAATAACAAGATTATCGATGACGAAAAATTACCGATGGTTGAACGTGTCGCCGCGGCGATGGATAACGCCGGACTTGCCAAAATTGAGGCGGACAATTCGACGCTGTTCCAGCTTGCCTACCAGGGCAGCCCATTTATTTTTGACGAATTCAATAATTCTTACGTAGGCAGTGGTTTAACAAAATACGGTTTAGCCGAACACCGCCACGGCTGGGGTCATTATTTATATGGACAGAAGGAAGCGGCGGAATGGTTTAGTAAAGCATTTTCAAGAACTATCAGTAAACACATTGAAGGGCAACTTTATGAAGTTGACATACCGGGCGATCACGATTTGTTGCAATGGGAAAAACCGATATCCGAACAGGCGGACATAGTACAACAGGCGGCGGACAGGCTTATTACATGGAATAAAAACGGCGATTTCAATTTTAATAAAGCGTACAATTTAAGGAAATTTAAAGACGGTAATTACGGATTTTACAGGGCTATTAACGGGAAAACGAAATGGACAACCAAAGAAGAAGCGCAGACAGCCGCGAAAGCGGAGATTAAAAAAACATTAACAGGAAAAGAATTTTATAATACCCTTTCAGAGAAAATTGGTTCAAGAAAAACATCGTTATTGTTGGATCATCTGGGCGTAAAGGGAACAAAATATTTTGACAAAAGCACCGAAAAGATAGGAGTATCAAAAGGTTACAATTACGTCATATTCGGCGATAGCGATATAAACATTACACAGACGTTTTTTCAGACTGTCGATGAACCTGATACGGATAATTTCAAACAATGGTTTGGAGATTCTAAAATTGTTGATGAAAATGGTAAAGCGCAGGTACTCTATCATCAGACGCAAAACGATTTTGACGTATTTGAGCCGAGACGAGGCGGAGCCGGTCAGTTTGACAATGAAACGCCGTTCGGCATATTCCTTAAACCGAATGACAATGACATTGGACTGCCCGGCAAGAAACAGATGTCGCTGTATGCTCGAATTGTTAATCCTCTGCAAATAAATGACCGCGCCTCTTTACGGCAATATTTAGAGAAAAACATAGAAGGTTATGCCGAACTTCGCAGTCAATACGATAAAACCGATCAGATATATAACGCGCGATTGGAAACATTGGAAAACGAATTTGACAAGCGTTTTGAAGAATGGGAAGCAGAACATCCGGAATCCGGAGTAGATACGCATGAGGGACTTGATAAACGCCAAGAAGCCATAGACAAAATTGAAAACGAAATAGGTCTTGATAAAATATTTCCTGAATGGGGTGAAGCTGGAAACAAACTTTCCGCACAAATGAAAGAACTGGTAGACCAACATTTCAGAAATAGCGAATTTGACGGGATAATCCTTGAAAAAGACGAAGGCGCTATGGGTAAGAAAACAACTAAAACCTTCATAGCATTTGATCCCAATCAAGTAAAATCAACGAGTAATACCGGAGCTTATGACAGAAATAATGATAATATTTTATTTCAGCATGACGATGAACAAACGTTTTTTGTTCTTGAAGATCAATTGGTTGAAGAAGCGGCACAATACAATTCGTGGGAAGAATTCCGGAACGCATACGAACCTGAATTACAAATTTATAAAAGACGGCTTGAAGATTCAGTTATGCCAAGACAGGCAAAAAACTTTACTGAAGCAGAAAAGGCAGGTAAAGAATTTACCGGAAAGGAATTAACTAATCGGCAAACAGGCATGGCAGCCACAGTATCAAACAAGACTTTGGGTAAAATGTTGAGTGTTTCTGCAAGCGAAAAATCTATTTCCCAGCAAGTACACGCCTTTGCTGTCGCCAATGTTGACGCTCTCTACGAACGCGCTGAATTGCTTGATTCGCATGATGATAATAAAGGCGATACAAATATTAAACAGATTCATCGTTTCGGCGTAATTATGCAGCATGAAGATGAATTTTATCCGATAAAAATTACAGTTAAAGAATACTCTCAAGAATCACAAGGAAAAAGAATATATACTGTTGAAGCTGTTGATATAGAAAAAGAGAAGTCCGCAGGGCAGTTGACGAACGGTCTGGAAACAGACAGAAACGTCCCGATTGCGGACTTCTCTAATAATATAATACAAATGCTTGATTCTGTCAAGAATCCGCCGCCTATTCCTTCCGATGCTGATAACGCATGGTATCGCTCTCTGTGGGAAGACGCTAAAAAGATACACGACAACACCCTATTCCAAGATGACGAAGATACAAGCCGCGGCGGGGAACTTGATAAGCGTTTCTACACCGCGGCGGATAAAAAATACCTTACGGAAGTACTTAAAGAACTTTACCGCATACACGACGATCAGAACATTGAACCGATGAAGAAAGAAGGCGAAGCGGCGCAGGAAGAATACCGCCGTGTTAAAAGGTTGCAGACTCGTATCGATACGGAACTGCCGAATGTCGGAAGTATTATCGGTATGGCGGCACAGGTCCGCAGCGGACGTGAATTGTCATCGACACAATATAACCGATTAAAGACTTTTATTCGGAATAATAAAAGGGATTACCGATCCGTTTTTGCGGACATTATGGGACAGGAAGAATACCTTGAGGAACTTGCGGAGAAAAAAGACGGAGAACCGGCAGGCAGGCTGGCTAATCCGCATCCGGAAAGACGGGACAATAAAGCCCGACTGAAGGAAATAGCGGATATTATCAAGAAAACTGATCCTGAACTTGCCCGGGGAATTGAGGACGGAACTATCGCTTCGGAAGATCCTCGAATTAGGGCTTTTGAAAAGGGCGTAGACGCTGAATACCAAGAGGCGAAAAAAGCGATTGAGACGCTTGAGAAAGAAACAGCGGAAGATTATGCCCGTCTTGCGAATGACGCGCAGAGGCGTATTGTGAACGCACACGAGAAAATGATAAAAGCGCAAGAGCAAATGGAAGTTACCAACGATACGGTATTACGCAGAATGGACAAAGAAGGCGAGATTGCCAAGCCTTATCTTAACCGCCAACGGCTTGAGAAAGCAAGTTTTGAGCAGGCGCAAAAAGCGTACAGCGATCTTGTAAACCTGTACGGTATAAGTGAGGAAGTCCGAGAGATTATCGACCGGCAGAAAATTATCGCAAATGAGCGTAGTAGGTATAGAGACATTATGCTGCGGCAGAGGGCGGCGAAGGCGTTACGGGAAACCAAGAAAAAATTGGTTAGACGTATTACAAAAAAGGTATCTTTTGACACTACTTCATACGAGCAGGCGGAATTGATAAAAACTTTACAGCGTATTTTCTTTAACATATCGGACGGAATAAACAAGTGGATTGGTCCCGAAGATAGAAAAGTTTTACGTGAAGTCTGGTCGCAATGGTCTACCGATGAGGAATTCCGAGACAAACTTATAGACCCTATCAAAAAAAGAAATACCAAAAGCGGTTTTAAGCAAGCCGAACAGATTGAGCATATCCTTAATAAAAAATGGGAAGATATTTCCGTCAACGAAAAAAAGACGCTTCACAGGATACTTCCGAAAACCAACGCAATGCAGGAATTGGAACTCCGTAAACTAGCGAAGGAAAACTGGGAAAGCGCCCAACTCGATATCGATGAGCATGTTGAGGACAACGGAGAGGCTTTTTTAATTATCGGGGAAGATTTAAAACGCCGTGTTATCGACGCGGCAGGCGCCGAACTTTATAACCGTATGCAGAATAAGCCTTTTGCCGAATGGTCTCTCTCTGAAGCCGAGGAACTTGGACGTGTAATCGATAAGCTGAATGTTGAAGGCAAGAAAAAAGAAGCGGCAAGAAAGGAAGCGAAGCGTGTTCTTAATGAAAGATACAGAAGCGAAGTGCTGGACGCTCTTGAGAATACCGGCATTGCTATAAATCCCGATGATACGCCTGAAGAAAAAGAACGCAAGAGAAACGAGCAAGAAAAAATACTAAGAAAATTCGCTAAAGGAAAAAAGAATAATTTATGGAATAACTTTTTTGACGCTAACCTCCGCCGTTTTACTACGGCGCTTGACGGCGGCCGTAAAGGCATATTTACCAATCTGTTGTACTGGGGAGAAAACGACGCATATAACACGGAACAGCGGCAGATAGCGGCGCGTCAAATTGTAATTGATAAGGTGATGAAAGATAACAATATCAACCTTGACGAACTATACAAGGAAGTGGAAATACCGGGACTTCAAAATTCGCTTGGAAATAATGATATCGACTTATTCCGTGTATCGAACGGAAAGGTAACTGTTGACGATCTGCTTTATATTATGCGCGGTTATAACAACGAAGAAACAAAAAAAGCAATTATGTACGGTAATTTGAGCAACGCAAGAGAACGAAGTCTGGCAAATAAAAGTTTGGAAGCGCAGGAAAATTTCGCGAATGTAGCGCGCGGGCGCTTGGCTGCTGTTATGAATTTCACGAGAGAATTTTTCGCCAAAGAAGAAAATAAAAAGTTCTTGAAACTGTATGAGGCTATCGGGATAGATTATGACAATAACGGCGAACGTCTTAACCGCGCCTGTATCGATATGTTTAACAAACCTATGTGGCGTGTTGAGAATTATGTGCCGATGAACAGACGGGAACAGACCGGCGCCGAAAACGAGAATCGTGTTATTGAAGATTTACTTGGAACGACGGGCGTTGGTAATAAAAAGGTTAAAAAAGGCTTTACGGAAAAACGTATCGATATTAGACCGGGCGGACAGAGACCTATCGAGTTAGGCTTATATAAAACATGGGCGCAAAGTGTAAACGCTACAGAACATCTTCTGGCATACGGACCGCTTGTACAGCGTCTTAATGGCGTGTTCAAAGGCTTTAATGCCGCGGAAGTAAAACAGGCTTTACATGATCGATGGGGACAAGCGGCTGTGCAGCGTGTTGATAATACTATCGCCGAATTCGCCAATCCAAAAGCGGCAAGAGAAACGGCGAACCGGCAGGATTTAAACAGGTTGGTCAGGGCGCTCCGAGGAAAAACAGCGACGGCTTATCTTGCGTGGAAAGCGTCGGGCGTTCTAAAACAATTAACGACGTCGCCTTGGCCGTACTTGCAGGAAATTCCGCCGGCGCAGTACTTGGCGGCTTGCGTTGAAGTTGCTGGCGGCGCCGGAAAGATTAACGACTTTATAAGAGAGAAATCGGTTTACATGCAAAACCGTGACTTTGACCTTATGGCAAAACTTATCCGGGAAGCAAGAGAGAGTAACGACAACGCTGTAATGTCAAAGATTGATAAGTTTAATTCGGTTGGTATGAAAGGGTTGGAATGGATTGACTGGGTATGCGTCGCACCGGGATGGCTTGCGAAGTACCGCAGTGAATTGGCGAATGTCGCCAAAGAACAGGAAGCGGTATACCAAGCAGCTTTACAAAAATACAGCGGAAGAGAATATTCGGACGTTTTGCCTACGCAGGAAAGTAAGGTAAACCGCGCGTTATCTGAAGTTATGAGCGATGAACAGCAGGATTATGAAGCGGTAGCCCGCGCCGATGACGCAGTGCGCCGGATGCAGCCTTCGTCTCGAGGAACGGATATTGCGCCGCTTTATAAAAATCAAAACGAAGTTTTGAATATTTTACTTCAGTTTCAGACGGCTCTTAACGTAATTTATCAGAACCTTCGATACGATTTACCATTGGCGATAAAAGAAAAACAAACATGGACGGTAGTCGGTATGGTAACCGGATACATGCTTGCCGGTGTTTGTATGGGGCTTCTTACTGACGGACTTGGCGACGATGATGACGATGAAGAAAAAAAAGCGAGAAAGATTCTGTTTTATTCATTCACGCAGTTTACGGACGCCGTACCGGTTATCGGCGACGGAATTACAAAATTAGCGGAAATCGGTCTTACGGGAAAATCAAAGTATTCAGGACAGCAGAGCGTATTGCCGGCAGTAGAAAAAGCGTTAGGCGGGTTATATAACGCTTCCAGCGTATTCTGGGAAGATGATCCGGAGAAACGCCGGCAGCGTTATATCAAGATTGTTGAAAATATGTCGGAAGCCGCAGCGCTTTATTTCGGTTTGCCGACATCTGGCACTAAGGAACTCGGCCGCGCCATCGGCGTCGGGGACGGCGACGGCGAATTTAATCTGTATTTACAGGCTCTTATGGGCCGTAAAAATAAACAATAGGGAGAGGGAAGAAAATGAAAGTTATTTCACAGAATTTAATCGGAACTACGCAGGAATGGAAAAACAATGATCCTGTACTGCCAAAGGCTGTTTGGGGGTTTGAGGAAACAGATAGCGGCGTTATCTGGATGAAAATCGGCGACGGAGTTAAAAGGTGGAGCGAGTTGCCATACTTTACCAAAACAAACATAAAGGAGCTTCCGGAAGGATTGGCGGAAATTAAAAATATTAGCGATGAAATGCAGACTGCGATTACAGCGGAAGCGGCAGCACGCGCTGAAGCGGATCAGGCTCTACAACAGGCTATCGATGCAGAAGTTACAGCGCGCGAAGAAGTTGTT
>JGI20171J29575_12612749_pt1 | contig 31309 bp, 46 predicted proteins | sample TergutNc150P4_FD_29575 | JGI IMG/M metagenome (IMG submission 29575)
ACTCAAAATCATGCGGGCGACCGTGCGGGTTCAAGTCCCGCCTTCGGCATAAATATTGGTATAAGCTGACTCTATTACTAGAGTTAGCTGTATTTTTTTTACTAGTTCTAAAATGACATACAAATGACATAGTTGGACAATTATACAAACATATTTTCGATCTTTTCACTAACCTCTTTTTGCATATTTGGGGTAACATGAGAATAAATATCCATAGTAATCGAAACAGTTGAATGACCTAACCTCTCCTGTACAATTTTAGGGTTAATATTTTTTGATAATAATATTGTTGCGTGAGTATGCCTTAGACCATGGAATGGTATTCTATTTTTAAAATTATTATCTTTTATTTCGTTTGCAAACGTTTGAGTTAAATAATTTAATTTCATTGGATCCCCTTTTTCATCAGCAAAAACAAATTTTTGGTCATTATACATATTACCTAGTTTCAATTTTAATTCTAATTGAAATTGCCTGAGTTTTTTTAATTCTAAAATTAATTTATTTGTGATCGTTATGCTCCTATTTGATGTATTGGTTTTTGTTAAATCTAGATTTTGAGTGTGTTTTTTTTGATCATATTGAAAATTTTTTGAAATGGAAATATATCCAGTTTCAAAATTAACATCATCCCATTGTAACGCGCATATTTCACCGCGTCTCATGCCAGTAGTTACAGCCAATAAAACAGGCAAATAAATTCGTTTACCTCTGATTAGATTTAAAAACTGATTCACTTCATCCTCAGTCCAAACTTTCGGCTTATTAGAACTCTTGTAACGTGGCGGAGTGACATTTTCGCAAGGGTTATCTTTGATTAATTGCCACATTTTCGCATGTTTTAACGCCAGATGTAGCACTCTATGGCATTTGCTAATATACCAATTGCTCTCGTTATTATTTTTCATTTTGGTATATATGTTCTGTAGTAAATATGGTGTTATTTCATTAATTATAGTATTTGCCATATATTTATTTATTCTATTTATTATATTTTGATAATATTGTGTCGATGGCAATGAAATATTATTTTTATAACTCTCGATCCATTGATCTAAAAAATCAGATAATTTAATTTTTTTTTCGTTGATATAACCATTGTTTTGTATTTCATTTTCCAATTCACGCATAGCATTTTTTGCTTCTCTTTGGGATTTAAAACCGCCTTTTGTGATAAATTTAGATTTAGAATTAGCGTCTTTCAAAAATATCTGATAGGTCCAGGTTTCACCACGTTTTCTTAACGTTCCCATTTCATCATCTCCATTTCTAGTATATATATAGTGGTTAAATATATATCTGTATATTATTAGAAAATATTTAAATTTTTAACATTTTTTGGTTGACATAATTTTATTAATATGTTAAGCTAATAATAATAAAATTTAAGCGCAAGTGCAATATACTATACGTAAAACGCCATCGCCATTTTTATAATTTTATATATTTATGGTCTTAGGTGAATGGTATGGATGTATGCTGCACTATTGAAGAATTATCTAATATTTTAAAAATCTCATATTCTAAAGCATATTCATTAGTTATAAATGGAGAGATCGAAAGTTTTTTTATTAGTTCATCTTCTAATGATCGACGAATATCACGAGAATCAATCGAAAGATTTATGAATATAAAAAATGGAATTGAAACAGAAAGAGAAAAAAAATTAATAGAAAAAATTGATGAAATTGAATTAGAGAATTTGAGATTGAAAAATAAATTAAATAGCATTCTAAAAATATTAATATAATAATAGAATGGCATAAATGGTTAGCGTCAGCGTCAGTATCAGAATTTTAACTATTAGAATTATTATAGTTACAAATCAGCATCAGCACCAATGCACCAATACCAGCTTAAAGGTTCACTTTTAAGCTTTTTGTGCATCCTTTGTTAATTTTATGGGGGGAATGAAATGGATAAAACGACATATATTTCTAAATTACAGAAGCGGCATCTAGTGGAAAACTGCAAAGCAATTATAGATTTTGCTAATAAAGGATTAAGTTCTGGATTAACTGATACCGAAATTGAGATGTTAAATACTACTGTTAAATATTTAGTAGAATTAGTAAAAGGAATTAAAAAAACAGAGAAAAGTGAATAGAGTAAAAATCATAATTGTTTTTAAATGCGCTAGAGCTGTTACGCCAACGCCATGAGGATTAATTTATAGATCCCATGGCGTTTTTTTCGATTTAAATAAAAAAAGAGTTGCTAAAGAGAAAATTTAAAAACATAGTGTTTTTGTTCATTGAAAACTGAATACTAATGTGGTTTATTTAACCCTCATATGATTTAATTTTTTGGATAAAATAATATTGTCCTATAGCTATATCAAAAAATTAAATTATAGGAGGATACACAAAATGAATGAAGAAAAACCAAAAAATAAAAAACCTGTATTTAAAATTTTACTTGGTATTGCAGGAGCAATTATTTTGCTTTTAATATTCTACAATATGGGAAAGGGCAACAATAATTCAAATACTGGAACAAATACAACAACAGATACAGTACAACAAACTGTAACATCAACTCAGAATACGCCAACTTCAGATACTACAGTAGCACCTACTAAATCAAAATATCAAATTGGTGACACGATAGATCAAAATAATATTTTAGTAACTATAAATGGTGTTAGAACTGGAACAAGTGATGGATATTCAGATGTGGAAGCAGGATTTAAATATGTATATGTTGATATAACAATCTTTTTAATTCGCTATCCATTTTAAATCCTCCATATATAATAATTGCTTATGGTTTATTTTTTTTAATTAAACGTATTATTGTTTTAATACCATCAATTTCATCATTATCTAATGTTTTTAAATCATCAACTATTGAATTCATATTTAAATCAATTTCCTTGTCTGTACTAAAAAAGTCACTCAAAGGTATATTAAAAACTCCACATATTTTTTCTATATTCCCTAATGATAAACCTCTTTTGTCATTAATGACTTGAGAAATTAGGCTTTGTTTTACATTTATTAATTTAGCTAATTTAGTAGGGCTTATATTTTGCATTTTACATAATTGAGAAATTTTTGGACCTAGATTCATTCAAATCCACCTTATATATTACTTGATGTTATATAATTTTAAGATATTTTTTTTATAAAATCAAGCAAGAGTGAGAAAATAAAAGAAGAAAGGAGGTGTACAATGCTATTTATTACATAAAGTTATAAATATACTTGATAATTATAACTTTATGTTATATAATTGTATTAGGGGGGTGAGGAAGATAAATCTTAAAGAAATCAGAGCAAGATATGGAAATGATAAAAAACCAATGAGACAAGAAGATTTTGCTAGATTACTTGGAATTACTCAAGCCTATTTATCTAAATTAGAAGCAGGGGGCAGAATAGGAAGTATAAAAACGTTAAAAAAGTTTTCTAAAATATTAAATATATCAATTGACGAATTGATTAAATAGAAGGGAATATATTGATGAATAATTTACAAATTTTTAAAAATGATGAATTTGGAGAAATAAGGATAACTTTATTTGACAATGAACCATGGTTTGTTGGTAAAGATGTAGCTGAAAAATTAGGATATGCAAATACACGAGATGCAATCATTTATCATATAGACGATGATGATAAAACCGATGGGGTAGAAATTTACGACTCCATGGGTAGAACACAAAAACCAATACTAATTAATGAAAGTGGATTATACAGTTTAGTTTTAAATTCTAAACTTCCAGCAGCAAAAAAATTCAAACGATGGATAACAAACGAAGTAATTCCATCCATAAGAAAACATGGAGCATATATGACACCTGAAACCATAGAAAAAACTCTCACTAATCCAGATTTTATAATCAGACTTGCGACTGAGCTAAAAACAGAACAAGAACGAAGAAAATTATTAGAAAATAAAATCGAGATGGACAAGCCTAAAATTTTATTTGCTGAGAGTGTAGAAGCATCAGTTACAACAATTTTAATCAGAGAATTAGCAAAATTAATCATACAAAATGGTTATAAAATAGGTGGCAATGAATTATTTAGATGGATGCGAGAAAACGGATATCTAATTAAAAATAAAGGATCGGATTATAATATGCCGACCCAATACGCTATAAGCTTAGGATTGTTTGAAATTAAAGAGACTGCAATAACCCATTCAAGCGGTAAAATTACAGTCTCGAAAACAACCAAAGTGACCGGTAAAGGTCAAGTTTATTTTATCAATAAATTCATTGGTGGAAAAGCTCGACAAGCTCGATAAGACTTAAAATAATCGTGAATTTTTTAAAAATGGAGGGTTAAATGAGTAAAAAAATAACGATAAATCAATATGCTACGGACTGGATAGAAGCGGCAGGAGACGATTTAAGAGGCATTACAGTAGAAGAAATTTATCAAGATTTAATAGCTACAATGGGAGCAATAGGATGTGATAAACATGACTTTGCGCTCAGTTATGAATCTGCAAAAATCATAAAAAAACTGATAGATGGACATTTTAAGGAGAACTTTAAGTGAAAAATAAAGATTGTGAGAGTTTGATTGACAAAAATTTTATTATTACAGATGAAAAAGGGCAATTATATGGACAAGTAAAAATAATGGAAATTAAAAAAAATGACATTTTAGCACAGGATGATTTAAAAACATGGCTGAGATTATCATTAGATAATCTAGAGTTAAAATATTGGAGCGATAAAATAAAAAATTATGTAAAAATACCAGGGACCTATTTAATGAAATAATACCATCAGAACAAATTATATACTGGCAAAAAACTAAAGAGGTTTGAAAATGATATCAAAAATTATAAATCGTAGTGAATCAATAACGGAAATAGCAAAAGCATTAAATTATTTTCAGTTGAATGTAAAACGACCAACTAAAACAGCGACTAATCCATTCATAAATCAAAATATACACCATTAGATGACATAGTAAAAACAGTAAATGAATTAGCAGAAAAAACAGGATTATAACTTGATTTGTAATGAAATAGAAAAACAAATTGTGTTAAAATAAAAAAATAAAAATAAGATAAAATAATAGTTTATAAATTTTAAAAATGAAAAAATATATTTAAAAAATAAACTAAATGAAAGGAGCAAAAATTATTTTAATGATAGATTTAATGGATTCTGAAAAATATGTATCTAGTTCATTTGTAAATCAAAGCTTTACAAAGACAAGAGAATTATTAAAAACACAAAAATTTTTGATAGTTATGAGAAATAATAAACCTGATTTTATTGTAATAGACTATGACGAATATAAAAAAGGCACTCTAAAAAACATATTTTAGAGTACCAAAAGTCAAGGAAAAATAAATAAAATGCAAAAAAATTATACCATAAAAGCTATGAGATAGTGTCATAAAATCCTAATTTTAACAAATTGATAAGTTGAAAAAGTAGGTGATTTAATTGGCTAAATATAGATATATATATTTAAGTTTTTGGACTGATAGTAAAGTATTAGAGGAGTTTACACCTGAAGATAAATTTTTTTATTTGTATTTATTAACTAATACTGCAACAACACAAACCGGAATCTATGAAATAAGCTATAAAACAATGGGGCATGAAACAGGATACAGCATTGAAACAATAAAAAATTTAATGGATAGGTTTATGAATAAATACGAATTAGTAGTTTATAACAATGAAACTCGCGAAATAGCATTAAAAAATTGGGGTAAATACAATTTGAATACGTCAAAACCAATCATTGATTGTATAAAATCAGATCTATTAAAAGTAAAAGATAAAAATTTAATCCAAATAGTTGCTCAAAAAATTGAAGATCAGAATTTAAAAAATATTTATCTTAGCTTTGTACATCAACGTATTAAAGAACATACAACTAATAGTACCCCTAATAGTGCCACGATTAGTACCACGATTGGTACCCCTATTAGTACCCCTATTAGTACCACGATTGGTACCACGATTGGTACCACGATTGGTACCCCTATTAGTACCACGATTGGTACCACGATTGGTACCCCTACAGGTGGGGAAAAAGAAAAACAAAAACAAAAAGAAAATGTAAATGTAAAAGAAAATGAAAATGTAAAAGAAAATGAAAATGAAAAACAAAATAACACTGATAGTAATCATTCTTTTGTAGATAACAATGATAAAAATTTAAAAATTAAAACAGTTGTGAAAATACTTGAGGATTCAGGATTTATAATATCTGGTGGTGTATTTACTGAGATAGTAACCGAAATAACTAATAATTATACTGTTGAATGGATTGAAATGGCAATAAAAGAGGCGGTATTAAATAGTGTTAGAACAGTAAAATACGTATTGAGAATATTAGAAAATTGGAAAAAATCAGGAGAGATTACGCATAGTAATAAATCAAAAAAACAAACAGATGTTCAGAAGTTAGTGAAATTTTACGAGCAACAAGAGCATGAGGAGGATTTAAAACGTGATCAAAAGTGAATTAGTAAAAATTCTAAGTGCTATACAGATAACATTTGAGAGTACAAAATTTGATATAACACCTGAAAAGGTTGAATTATGGTATGAGTGTTTAAATGATTTGGACTATACAGAAACTAAAGCAGTAATAACAAAACTAGCACAAACGAATAAATATCCTCCCAGCATTGCAGAAATAAGACAAGCAGCAAAACCAATGATTAAAATCAGTGGATATTTTGAAGAACGACATTACAGCATAGAACAAATCAGAACCTTAGAAAAACAATTATTAGAGTGTAATCAAACAATAGCAAATGACTGATATCTCTATAAAAAAAACTAAAAGTTTAAAATTAGCCATTTAAATCAATTTTAAGACCTATTTACTATTTAGACATATTAAGATACATTTTTTGAATAAAAATTAAATAGAGAGCTTAGAAATGCATAATATTGCTATTTTAAATTTTAATTATTGATTTAGATTTAATATTTAAAATGTGTATAGCTAGCACTTATTAAATCTATAATTTATATAGGTTATTAATAACTATATATAATATTAGCTAAAAATTAAATAAAAGGAGTTAAAAATGGAAATTACAAGTGTAAGAATTAGAGAAATGAATGAAAACTCTAAAATGAAAGCATTAGTTAGTATCATATTTGATAAAGAATTTATTGTTAATGATATCAAAATTATTGAGGGTAGTAAGGGGATGTTTATTGCATTTCCGAGTAAGCCAACAAATGAGGGTTATAAAGATATATGTCATCCAATAAATGAGGAATCAAGAAAAAAAATACAAGATGCAATATTAGAAGAATACCAAGATTTTAAAATTGCTAGTCGTCTATAATAGGGGAGTTATTTAATGGAAAAATTAATAGAAGAATTAAAAGCAACTAAAGAAAAGCTCTCAACTTTTGAACAAGCTGAAAAAGATGGGTATATCAGAAGATGTAAAGAATGTGGATCACTTAGGATCAAAGATTTATATATGCCGTCTAATGGGAAAATGTACAATTATTGTCAAGAATGCAAATATAAAAAAGAATGGTAATAGCTGATAAAGGAGGATTTAAGTGAATTTAAATTTAGATATGGAAATAAGCGATATAGCAAGGAGGTTTATTTATGTGGATAAAAACTGAAAATAATGAATTTTTAAATACAGAGCGTATTATTCTAATTGAGCCGTTTTATGCTCGTGAATTCTGTTTATCGTGTAAAACTGCGAATGATCAAGACTTAATAATAAAGACATTTGAAACAGAAGAAGAATTAAATGATGCTTTGAGTTATTTAGGATCTATTTTTAGATATATGCCATTTAGATGCAATTTAATTAATTTCTATAATTATGAAGAATTTAAAGACGATTTTGGACTTTAAATAATATGAATGGGGATATCTATTTAAACTTGACAATACGATCCCTAAGCAGAATGAATATATATAAAAAAAATTTATATATATATAGAGAAGATTTGCAAAAAATTACATTAATTAATAATTTAAATTTATCTGAGGGAAAGCATGACTCAACAAATAAGACAAGCTCAAATGTTGAAGATAATGCCATAAAAATTTATGAGCTTAATAAATTAATTAATAGCTTAGAAAATAGAATAAATACGATTGAATCAAATTTAAATAAATTAGATCCTACGGATAAACAAATTTTAATTTATAAGTGTGTAGAAGGGCTAAACCTAAAAAAGACTGCTAAAGCATGCCAATATAGCGTTATTCAGACATCTAGACGGCTCAAAAAAGCATTAAATGAGCTGACGGCATTGATGTATGATTTAAAAGAAGCACCCTAATTTTTGGTGCTTCTTCTAGCTTTAAATTCCAGGACATCCTCTTTTAAAAATAATTTATCTTTAGGAAATATTTTTATAGGGGATAGTTTTTCTTTTTTTACCAGCTTATCTATATATTGTCTCTTGCATTTCAGTATACTTGTGACGTCATTTGTATTTATAATATTTTCGACTATAAATATTTTTAAATCTTCTTTGGTATTAAACTTATAAGCCATTAGAATCTCTCCTATCTCATTAGGATCATTACGATCCCAATAATTACAGTAATCAGTAAGACGATTTGTAAAAACAGTTTTATAAGTGCTCTTATGAGTTCTATCATTGCATTAGAGATGAACTTATGTTATATTATATTTGAGGGGCTTTTCACCCCTCTTGAGGCTATTTGAGACTGCCAATAATCATTTTAACGATGAATAGAAGCGTCCCAATCTCTAAAGCGAGTCCAGTGATGGCTTTCACAATTTCACCGGCTTGCTTTATTACTTTTACAGCCTTTTTCATTTTTTCGTTCACCTCATGTATCACCTCCCTTCTATGATTTAATTATACCATAATGGGGTGCGAATGTCAACCGATTTATTAAATTATTTTTTTTAATTTAATTTTAAAATGATATTGAAAATTGACAATTATTATGATACTCTTAAAAAGGCAAAATAAAATTTAAGCATTGGGTAAAATAATTCGAGAGCTGTTAGTAGCAATACTAACGGCTATTTTTTTGTTAAAAAACTGTTAAGTTAGCGGAGGTTACTGATATGGACGAGACGACCAAAAAACTATTAGACATGCATATGAAAACGATGATGATATTTTTGAATAATGTTATAACTATGTATTTAGATAATGATTATGATTTGGATTCAAACGCAACTGCAAATACATTAAAAGCGTGTGAAATATTACTACAAGCTCACGGCTACATAAGGGCAGAAGAAAGATGAGATGTTATGGGAGTTAGACCAACATATGAGAAAGTGGTTAAGCCATACCTATCTAAAATAATAAGCTGGAGGCGCGAAGGTGCTAAAATTGAATGGATTGCTAAACAATTTCATATTGCCACTTCAACATTCTATGAATGGAAAAAAAAATATCCGGAGTTCGCGGAGTCCTTAAAAAATGGTGTCGATGGATTCTATGATGATTTGGTTGTAACAGCTGAGAACACTTTATTTGAAAAATTGGTTGATCGCATGGTTGTTGTAGAAAAAACTGAAGAGAAACTAATTGATAAATATGGAAAAGTAACAGAACATATTGTTGAAAAGAAAAAGCTTATACCAGCTGATACTACTGCAATTATATTTGCGCTTAAGAATCGGAAACCCAAAATATGGAATAACTCTGAACATGAATTAAGTGTGGCAAAGATAGAAAAGGTTAGAGCTGAGATTGAAAGGCTTGGCAACAGTGAAGATCTTGGGAGTATTATAATGCAGAGTTTGAAAAAATATACTGATGGTGACAATGAATAAATATCCTGAGTGGTTTAGATCGTGGCAGATGAAGTTTTACAAAAGTAAAAAATGGATAGAATTGAGAGATGAGATTAGAGACGATGCTAAGATGCGATGTAGTGAATGTCATAAGATCATAAAGGGTAAAAGTATAGTGGATCACATCATAGAGATCACACCAAATAATTATATAGATGAATCTATAACGTTAAGCAAAGATAATCTGAGGTTGTTATGTTTGAATTGCCACAACACAAAGACATTTGCTACAAGATTTGAATTCGAACCTCACACCGAAAGAAAAATTAATTTATTTTGAAATCAATCCCCCCCATTTTGATTTTAAAAAAAGTGTCCTGAGAAACGATGAAGAGGCTCTCGCGTAAATCTCTCCGAAAAATTTTCAAAGCCAAAATTTGGCAAGCCTTTCTGGGCAGAAATCAAAAGAATTTGGAGGTGGAGACTGGATGAAATATTTTTGACACATATGTGAAACTAATTGAAAGTGGGCAAATAGTCGTTGGAAAGAATGTGAAACTTGCCGTAAATCGGGTTAAACGTTACAAAACAGAATATAAATTCTATCAATGTAGAGCAGATAAACGTATATCGTTTATTGAGAATGAATGTTCTAATACAAAAACTGAAACAGGAAGGCTTAAACTTGCACTAGTACAAAAAGTGTGGTTAGAAGTTGCTTGGGGCTTCTATGAAAATGTAGAAGTTAAAAAAACAAATATTGATACCATGGAAGAGTATACACAAATAGAGGAAAGGCGTTTGATAAATGAGATTCCATTAGTTGTATCTCGTGGAACTGGTAAAACAACATTAGGGAGTGCAATAGCAACTACGATGCAAATTGTTGATGGTGAACATGGTGCGGATGTACAGATGTTAGCATATAATCGTGAACAAGCTGGATTTCTGTTCGAAGCAAGTAGAGCGATGAGTTTAAGTGAAAATTCCCTTTTGTTTTATTTGCGCGATAACAACATGCTAACTAGTACGAAACAAGGCATGTTATTTAGACCAACGAATTCACTGATGAGGATAAAAACAAGTGATTATGAAAGTTTAGATGGTACTAATGCGCATTGTAATATTTTCGATGAAGTGCATACCTATGATGATGATTTTATAAAAGTCGTAAATGATGGATCGAGAAAAAAGCGCAAAAACTGGCAAACATGGTATTTAACAACAAATGGTATAAAGCGAGATGGTATTTTTGATAAATATTATAAATTTTGGACTGATATATTAGAAGAAAAAATTAAAAATGATCACATTATGCCATGGATATATTGTTTAGATGATATCTCTGAAATTTATGACCAAAAGACTTGGCAGAAAGCAATTCCAATGATTGGAATTTTAACTGATTACAAAACAATAGCTGAAGAGATAGAAATGAGTAAAGATGATCCAGTACAACAAGCTGAACTTATGGCTAAAACTTTTAACATTCCAATTAATAATTATCAGATGTATTTCTCCAATGAAGAATGTAAAGGAAACAGAGAAAAATTTGATATATCATTGTTTATGGGAACTGATGATCGTATGGCTAGATGCATTCTAGGGATTGACCTATCTGATGTTAATGATATTTGTTCTATATCATTTATGATTCCAGTAGATGATAGTTTTATGTTTTTAAATAAAAAGTACATACCTAGAAAAACAGTGGATAATCTATCAAGGGAAAAAAAAGAGAAATATTTTGAGTGGGAAGCAAAGGGTTTATTAACTATTCATGAACTAGATTATAATGACCAAGAGTACATATTTGATGATTTATATGATTTCATGACTAAAAACAAGATACTTCCGGTTTTGGTTGGGTATGACAAATGGAATGCAAGGGAAATTATACGGCGATTTGAAGAGTACTATGGAACAGAAAAAACCCAGGTCATATCACAGACGGTTAAAACATTGTCTAGACCAATGAAAATATACAAAGAGAAAATCAAAAATGGGAAAATTATTTTTGATGATCCAGTTTCAACCTGGAATCATTTAAACGTTATGGCAAAACTGGATGCAAATGGAAATGTATTTCCAAATAAAGCAAAAGCTCAGGATAAAATTGATGTTTTTGCTAGTCAATTAGATGCCTTTACTATTTATGAAAATAATAAGGATTTACTTAGTTATTACTTTTAGATTGTGTGGTGAGAAGATGGCAAATCCTTTAATTAATTTTTTTAGGAGACTTGTTCCAAGCTGGTTTAGGATTAGACACACGAGACTCCGACAGATTGAATATTTTAAACAACATAACTATTGGCAATCGAATTCTATATATTTAGATAATATTTTTAATAAAATATCAACTGATGTTGCAATGCTAAAATTTAAACACGTAAGAATTACAAGAGAAACCAATGCACCGGATAAAATGGAATGGTTTGAACTTAGCGACCTTGCACAAGTTTTATCGATTTCTCCAAATGATCATGAACCGCCTATTGTCTTTTGGTCAAATGTGGTTAGAAAAATGCTATATGATGGCGTTGCGGTGGTTATTCCAAAAGTGATTAATAATGTATTGCGGGAATTAAGAATTGTAGAGGGAGTTTTGCAATTTAATGAGGAAAAATTATTAGTACAACTTGATGAAAAAGCAAAAGAGCAAGTAATTGAAATTGACATAACATCTTGCTGGATATTTGAGAACCCAAAACAGAACATATCAGCGCAATTAGGACAAATTACTAGACTGATTGATGACAACCTGCGGTCTTTATCTTGGAAATTATCTGAAAATAATTCTAAATTAGATGGTTTTTTAAAATTAGATACTAAAGCCGAAGATGGAGAATTAAAAAAGCGTGCTGAAATGCGTGTAAAGAATATTATGGATGTAGCTGAAAATGGAGGAATTGGATTTTTGCAAAAAGGTGAGGATTTCGTGGAACTGTCTAAAACCTATGGGACAGCATCAGAGACAGAAATGGAATTTTTAAAGTTGCAACTATACCAAGCTTTTGGTATAAATGAAAAGTTGTTTACATGCGATTATACTGAAGAACAATATAGAGCATATTTTCAGGGTGTTCTAAAAGTGTATCAGCGTTTGATTTGTGAAGAAATAAATCGCAAATGGTTTAGTAGCACAGCACGAACGCAGGGACATAGGTTGCTAACATACTATGATATGGCTGACATTGTTAGTTTAAAAGATGTTTCAGAATTTGTATTTAAATCTAAATATTCAGGAATCATGAATTCAAATGAACTAAGAGAAATGTTCTTTGGATTACCTGCATATATCGGAGGAGATACATATGAAACTAATCTAAATGCGGTACAGATAGGTGAACCAAATAATGAATAAGGTGGTGGAACTGATGGGAACTAGAATGAAATCATTTGAATTTAAAAAGGCTGAAGATTCTGCAATATATCATTTCATAGGATATGCATCCACATATGATAATGTGGATAGGGATAAAGATGTTATGGTTAGAGGTTGTTTTGATGAATCAGTAGAGCAGAAATCAACAATTCCAATGCTGTGGAATCATAATAGAGATGAGGTCATTGGAAAAATAGAATTATCATTAGATCATAAGGGTCTAATAGCAGAAGGGACATTTAATCTAAAAGATCAGAAGGCACAGCATATTAAGGATCTAGTGGATATGGATGCACTGGATTCTATGTCGATTGGATTCATAATTAGAGATTACGAGCCAGTTGATAAAATGAGACCATTTGGCGGTTGGAATATAAAAAAAGTTGATGTTGTAGAAACATCTATAGTCACTATTCCAGCAAATCCAAGCGCAACAATTACAGATATCAAAGAATTGTCTGAAGATTCTGACGTTTTAAAAGAAATTTTTAAACAAGCAATTAGAGAAGTTAGGCAAGAAGAAAATGAGATCCTAGAAAAACAAAATGCGATTCTAGAGTTTTTAAATTTAAGGAGGTAAAAATATGAATTTAGCTGATAAACGAGAGATTTTAAAATCGAAACAAGCTGAACTAAAAACAAAAGTGGATCAAGCAAAGGAGTTAGAAACAAAAGTAAAAACAACTATTGATGATGCTACACTTGCACAATTAAAAGGCAAGGCTGAGGAAATAGTTAAAGTAGTTAAGATATTAAATGAAGAAATCAATAGTATTACTAATGAAATTGAACAAGAAGAAAAGTCATTAAATGATTTAGCATGGGAAGCTAAAAGACAAAAAGAGGAAGCGATGAAAGGCGGTAAGAATGTGGACTATTTAAAGTCAAAACAAGCATTAACAGATTTTGCAAAGATATTGCAAAAAACTGGTGGACGTGACGCATTAAAAGATGCATGGAAAGAGCATCTAAATACTAAAGGTATCACTAACCCTGAAGTATTTCTACCACAAGCTATCATTGATTCTATCAATGATGCACTGGGAACCCCTGGGAGTATTTTTAGTACTTTTAGATACACTGGTTTAACAATGCTAAAAACTGCGTTAAATACGAATATCAATACTGATACATCTAGAGCTCAAGGGCATAAACGTGGCACCACTAAGAAAGAACAAGAAATTACTGTTGAACCTAAAGAAATCCGTGCACAATTTATTTACAAATACATAACTTTGGATAAAGAATTATTAAGAGAAACTCAAGACACCGGAGCAGTTATAAGATACGTCATGGAAGAATTACCAAGACGAATTATCGCCGAAATTGAACGATCTGCAATGATTGGTGATGGAAGAGATATAACAGCAGACGATCATATTCATTCTTATGAGGCAATTGCACGTGATACCTCTGACGTTTGGGTAACTGTTAACGAGTCCACAGATGACTTGTTGCACGATTTAATACATATGGATGCGACTATTTCGGCTGATGGGTTTAGATATTTACTTGTTTCTAGAAAAACATTAGCTAACATTAGACTAACATCTAATAATGGTGGATTAGTGTTCCCACTAGGTTCTAGCATTAGTGATGCTCTCGGTTATAGCCGTATTTTCACTGCTGATTTTATGGAGTTAGAGGATGCGCCAATTGCAATTGAATATGTAGGTGACGCTTATAGGACAGTTGGCGATAACACTATCAACTCTTTTGAAAATTTTATCTTAGCACAAAATAAAAATGAATATCTGATGGAAATTTACTCTGGTGGTGGAATAACTGTTCCATATTCAGCAGCTGTATTAATTAATGGATCTAGTGGACCTGATGGACCTGATGAACCCGATGAACCCGATGAAGATTAAAATGCTATGATTATCTTACAATATTTAAAAGACATGCTAGAGGTTGATGTAGAAGAGGAAATTTTTGACACTCAGCTTTTAGCATATGCAAATATTGGTATTGTTTACCTCATTAGAAACAAAATTCCGCTACATGTAATTACTACTACTACAACTTTTGACGATTTTCCTGATCTAAAAGGTAATGATATTTACATCGTTCTATCATGGCTACATCTTTATATATTGCAGAGGTTTGATAGGACTTTAATGCAAGGTAATCAAGGTATTACGACAAACTGGATTGATACAGAAATGACAGATTTAATTACTGGGTTAAAAGCCATATATGACAATGCTTAGGGGGTGTGGTTGTGAAAAGTACAAGGGTTGCAATCACACTTTTTTACAATGAACTTGTCGAGATTGAGAATGGTGTATGGGAAAACTCATTGACTGAAAAAAAAGTAAAAGCTGAAGAGGAGCAAGTCTATCAAAAACGCCGAGATATGGCATTTGCTGAGGGGTTTGTAATAACAGCTAGATTTATGATTAGATCAAATCTGTTTCATGGTGATTTAAAATATGTTGAATGGAATGGTAAAAAATATAAAGTTAATACAGTTGATGAAGATAGCGAAAATCATTACACAGTTATAGAAATTGGTGAATTGGTTTAGAGGTGAAATATGGCTAGTAAGTTTAAAACAAGGCTGCAAATTCAAGAGATACTGGAATTAAATGAGCTTGGAGCAGAGGTGAGCTATTTATCACGAGAAGACAACACCTCACCTGACAATTATATAATCTATTATCGTTTATCACCAAATTCCACAATGTACAGTAATGATAAAATTCACATTAAGAAAGCTCTGGTCAATATTATCCATTACCATAAAAGGAAATTAGATAGTATAGCTGAACTAATGGCAGAGCATTTTAACGTTGAAGCAACATATTATGACGCATTGCAGCTAGATACTGACTATTATGGAACATATTACAGGGTCGAAGTAATGACAGATTCGAGGTGGTAGAAATGTCGGTGGATGTAACAATGAATACGCTAAATGCGGCTGGATTTCAAGGTATAGTGAAAGATAAAATAAAAGAAGCTTGCGAATTTGCAGTTAATAGATTGCAGGCTTCCTCACCAAAACGAACAGGAGGTTACGCTACGGGGTGGACATATATAATTGTTGAAAATACTGGAGTTGTTTACAACAATGGAAAACATAGATCATTAACGCACCTACTAGAACTAGGTCATAGATCAAGAAATGGCGGGAGCGTTGCACCACAGGAGCATATTAGACCAGTTTATTTAGAAACTAAAGATTTATATTTAAAGTCAATTTCAGATATAGATATTACAGAAATAATTGAGTAGGAGGTAATAACAATGGCATATAGCTACGATAAAAGAGAAGTTTCACATGGTAATCAGTTTGGATTTTTTGCAAAGATATCAAGCAATGAAGCAGGTGAAATTGAATTTGGAACACCATATGAATTTACTGGATTAAGGGCAACTTCATTCGCTACAACACAGGAATCTAACCCATATTATGCGGATAATGTAGAACATGTTAGGCTAATGGGTGCGAAAACAACTGAAGGGTCAATAACTACATATCAAATAAAAAAACAATTTATGATTGACCATTTAGGAAAAAAAGAAACGACTGCAACGCCACCAGCATTAATTGATACTGGTGTGCAATCTAATTTTTTATGGTGTTATTCTGAAACAATTACTGATCAATTTGGTGGCGAGCTAAATGAATGGCATATTTGGACAAACGTTCAAGCATCAGCTGGTGTGACTTCAGATACAGCTACAGATGAAGAGTCTGTTGAACCTAAAGAAATTGAGATCCCATTGACAGCATCACCAAATACTGGTATTCAAGATTCTGATGGAAAAGCTGTTACCGAAATTGTATGGAGAGACAACGCAGATGGGACGGTAAAAGCATTGGTGGATTCCTTGTTTTCTGATACTGAGCCAATGGAGGTCTCAGAATTCTTAGATACAGCGCTTGGAAAGACAGCTTAATTTATGATCAAGAAAAGCATTTCTTATTTTGACATTATAGATGGCGAAGAAATTGAATTGGAAGAGACTGTTAGATTTTGTTTTACACTAGCAGCTATGAGGTTGTATCAGCAAAAAACAGGAAGGTTTTTTTTCACCGATTTTGAAAAAGTTTCAAATGTATTTACAAGTAAAATACAAGCTGTTAATCTGCAAGATATTAATAATCTATCAGTGAATGAACAGCTAACATTATTTCCTATTTTAGTAGATCCAGTCATCAATAGTTTTTTACTAGATTGTGCAAGCTGTTTTTATACTGAAGTCATTGATGGTCGTTATATACAGAATGAGGAAACTATATCCAATGCTGAAACAAGCCTATGGTTTATGAATGTTATAAATATCGAGTTTTTCACGCAATTGCTGCAAGAGGTAACAATGCACCAGCCAAAGGATCACTCTAAATCTAAAAAAAAATAAAGAACAAGTATGATGTTATTGACATTTACAGAGCGATATTTTTATTACAAATTGATGTTAATTGGGCGGAACAGCAGCATTTTAATGTATTATTAGATGTAATTCGTTCCACAGGTGAATCAGAGGAAGACAGGAAAAAGAAAAGACAATTAACTTCAAGTGAATTATTAGCTATTATGGTGGATTAAAAAAATCCACCTTTTTAAATATAAAGGTGGTGAAAATATGGCTGAATTTCAAGGACTGTATGTAAAAATTGGTGGCGATACAGTAGAATTTGAAAAGTCTGTTAATGGAGTTAATAAGGCACTTAACACACTAAAAAAAGACATGCAGAACCTAAATAAATCTCTAAAATTCGATCCTGATAATGTAGATCTTTTAAACGCTAAGTTAGGTAACCTAGCAGAACAGTCACGAATGGCTGAACTAAAAATAATAGAATTAAAAGCTAAACAGGATGCATTAGGCAAAGGTGAGGTCGGGTCAGCACAGTGGGCTAAGTTACAGATGGAGATTAATAAAACACAAGCTGAGATGACTAGTTTAGATAGGGCAATGGAAACTACTAGAAACCACCTAGAAGAAGTCGTAAATCCGGAGTCGGTTTATAATCTAAACAAAGCATTGAAAGAGACACAAGAAGATCTAGAGTTAGTGAATCGGAAATTAGAATTAGATCCTAACAATGTAGAATTAGCTGAACAAAAAATGCAATTACTACAAAAAGCAGCTGATTTGGCAAATAAAAAAGTTGAAGCTCTGAAGAAAGAACAAGCTGATCTAGGAGAAGCTAACATTGGTACTCCAGAGTGGAGAGATTTAGAACGCCAAATCGTGCAAGCACAAATTGAGGCAAGAGGGTTTGAAAATGAACTAAATAATGTTGGAAATACAGCAGATAGTTCATTAGGTAATATTGAAAAAGGCATTAATCTTGAAATGTTGCAAAATGCAGCTGATAAATTGTCAGTTGTTGGAGATAAATTAAAAGAAGTTGGAGCTGCTGCAATAGATGCTTGGAGCAATGTTGATAGAAGAATTGATAATTTCACGAAACGAACTGGTCTAAGTGGAGATGTTGTTGATGATTTATATAAAAAAATAGCTAGTACCATGCCTATTGAAAATTTAGATCAGATTACTGACGCTGCTGGTGAACTATTTAGTACTATGGGAATGGCTGTTGATGAATTAGAGCCTGCTACAGAACAATTCATTAAATTTAGCGAGGTTACAGGAACTGACGTAGTAACCGCTATACAAGATGTACACAAGGTCCAGCGACAATATAACATTGATGTTAGTGATACGAGTAGTACACTAGATAAATTCCTGAGTGCAACACAGAATTCAAATTTGAGCATCGAACAATTGTCAGGATCCCTATTAAAAGGCTCTGAAGAAGCTCAACAGTTAGGACTGGGATTTGATGGGATGCTAGGGTTATTGGTTGATAGTGCTAATGCTGGAATTGAATATGATGCTGTTTTAAAGTCTATGAATAAAGCTACTGTAACATATGCTAAAGAGGGTAAAACTCTTAGTGAAGGCTTACAAGAAACAGCTATAGCCTATCAGAATGCAGGATCAAAAGCAGATAAAATGAATATTATAGCTAATATTTTTGGATCTAAAAATGCGCCCATGATTGCTAAAGCATTAGATGAAGGGAAAATATCACTAACTGATTTTGGAACAACGGGTGTCGATGCACTAAACTCAGTAAATAATACTTTTAATGCGACTTTAGATGGTTATGATCAACAAACTGTCATGACTAACAATATGGAATTAGCGATGAGTGAATTAGGTGGTGTTATACAGGATTCTCTTGCTCCAGCTTTTACTTTTCTAACAGATGTTATTCAAAATGCAACACAATGGTTTACGAACTTATCGCCCGGTATGCAAAGAGTCATCATTGTATCTGGTATTATCATCACTGTATTAGCTATTTTAATACCAATTATACTTACTATAACTGTGTCAGTAATAGGATTAACTACTGCAACAACTGCTTTAAATATTTCATTATTGCCAATAATTCTAACAGTTGCTGCTGTCGTCGCTGGTATAATCCTTTTAATAGCAATAATTATGAACTGGGGAGCTATAACTGACTGGATCAAAGCAAAATGGGAAGTTGTAAAGCAGTTTTTTAGTAATTTATGGACTAATATTACTAGTTTTTTCACAAATGCCTTTTCGAATATAAAAAATTCTGTAAGCGGTTTTATAAGTTCTGTAATTAATTTTTTTAATAACTTGGGAAACAACATAAGGAATACTGTAAGTAGTTTATGGTCAAATGTAGTCAGTTTTTTTAGCAATGGCGTATCAAATGTAATAAACACTGTATCTAATATTGGTTCTAGAATAGCTAATTTTTTTAGTGGACTTCCGGAAAAAATCATGGCTGCAATTGGGAATATTTCTCAAATAGGAAAAAATATTGTTGATGGCATAATAAGTGGATTAGGAAATTTAGGAAGTGCGCTTTGGAATGCGGTCACTACAGCTATTAGTAATTTACCAAGTATAAGCAATATTATAGCTTCAATGTTCGGAAAATCAGAAATTGGACTTGCAGACGGTATAGGAGATATTGGTGGTGCAGCGTCACAGTTTTTTAATGTTAAATCGTTTGGAATTCCATTTGTAAAATCTTCTGGGGAAGGCAGTACTACAACTTTAAATATTTCTGTAAATGCTACAAATTCAAATGAGATGGATATAGCTAGAACCATTGAACGAGTCATTGTACGACGTCTAAAGGGCAGGTGATGTTGATATTATGGTTAGAAAATTTTCACTAGTTAATGGCGCAAATGAGATATTTGATTTAAATGAGTTGAATCAATTTGGATATGAACCAAATGGGCTTGGCGTTTCGATATCAAATACATATTTTGCCTATGGAACAGATTTCATTGAGGATAATCATGGATTGAATCAAAATGTTATACATTTAAGGGTGCTTTTTGGTGCGATAAATCGAGAAAGCTATAGGAAATATAACGATTTTATCAGGTTTTTAAATATCACACCATTGACTTTTAGATATTCATTAGATAGGCTAGGTACCTATTTTAGACCTGTAAAACTATCTGAATTTACGAAAACAGAAATTGACGAATGGAATGTCATTGATGAGGAATTAACGCTGGAGTGTACAGGAGCATGGTATCAATGGATAGAGGGCGGAACGAGTATATATATTGATCAATTAGGCGATGGGAAAATATATGTAAATACCAACATGGAAAATAATGGAGGATATTATGTATATGCGCCTTCTAGTCTTGAAGGCACCATTTTTGAAACTCCGTTCCTAGGGTTTACTGAAACATATAAATTTTCAGGTTACATATATAATTACAATTACGCAGTAGACCATGGTTATACTGATGATTTTGAAACTACTAAAAAATTTCTATATGATCCAAATGATGCGAGCATCAAAAAAGATTTGGTTGGTTATGTCTACGAGGAAGATTTTGTTAGACCGAGAAATTTCTTTGTTATCAATAACGATTCAATATATTTAGATGTATCAGATGGTGCGCCATTTGAGATAGTTATAACAGCAACAGATGAAGAAATACATAATCCCGAATGGCATCTTTTCGATGGAACGGATGAACTACAGTCAGACAGGTATTTTATAGATATCCCAGCTCGTTATTCTTTAATTGTATCTAGTGATCCACATAATCAGCGTGTGGAACTAGCATCAAATACAGGCGTAGTTAATAATGTATATCAAACGCAGGACATGACTAAAACAAATTTCATCAGAATTCCGAGTGGCAGATATTCGCTTATTTTAGTAAACATGGACACTTCAAACGTGAGGTGGAGAGTGAAAAAAGAATGGGTGGTCGTATAAATGAAACTAAATTTAACTGTTTTAAATCGATCAGATTTCACCATAAAATCACAATCAGAATGTTATGCATGGGAAATAAACAGGGATTATTTAACCAATGAAAAGAGTCGGTTTAGTCCAATAAATGTAATGAATTTTGATGTTGGTGACTTTATATTAGCCAAAACCACAATGGGAAGATATAGAAAAACAAGTGATCGAGATGATTCAGTAGATCCTATTTATTTTGGAATTATTGAATCTGAGGAAAAAGGGCAATCTAATATTATCAATGCTAGGGATTTCTATAATATAGTTAATTTTGAATTTCCAGCTACAGTACAAAGTGGTTCAAATGTGCAACAGCATTTGAAAAATTTACTATACCTTTATTTAATCAATGATCCCACTAAAAATGCAGCAAATATTGAAATTAGTATTATAGGTAATCCAATTCCTTGGGCTTATCAACCGAACACTCCACCTACACCTACTAATCTAAATGATTACCTTGTGAATGTGTTTAAAAAATACTTGGTGACTTGGGAAGCGGTAGACATATACTATGATCACGCTGGCAACATACATATTGACACTCAAATAGGTCCAAAGTCAAACACATTTAGTCTAAAAAACAATGTATATGATTTCGCAAACTGGAGCGTTTATTATACACCAGCAAACAAAGATGTTCCAAATATGCTACAGATTGTTGACAAATGGACAACAACTAATATGGAAACTCCAAATATATTGAGTACGTGGTATTTACAAAAAGATGGAACATTGACGCAATCGTTCAATGATAATATTTTTGTTCCAACAATCAATATTGTAGCCATTTTTGACAACACAGAAACAGATCCACCTACTTTTTTAGAAATTGCTCAGTCTAATTTAGCAGGTAGCACATATGCACATGAAATTAATTTTGATGTTAATTTGGATAGCAAAATTATTTATGTGCCAGATCTTGAAATTGGTATAAAAGCAAATATTGTCCATGGCACTGATTTATACCCAAGTGTTTTAACTGGATACACTTTATCAGCTGCAAATAAATGGGCGTCTCTAAAATTTGGAAATATTAGATCATCATTACAAAGTGTTTTAGATAGCATGAAATAAAATAAGAAAGGAGTTTTTATATGTTAGTTGGTAGACAATTTGACTTAGCTCCGGTGACAGCAAAAAGTGATGCAAGTATTTATGATAATTCTAATGCATCATATGTGTTACCTAATCGTGGAAACGGGATGAATGTTACAACCTCTAGTTTATCTGCAATAATTGATACCGGTCAAGCACTCATTCAGGGTAGGTTAGTGGAAATAACTGAACCTTTAACAGTATCAATTCCAGCTAATAGCACTGGGTTTTTAGTCATTGAGATTGATTTAACAAAAGTAAATAGTTCAAGTGGCTCTGGTGATACTTATCAGTTTACTAATAATCAGCTGTTTGTTAAATTTGTGAACATACTTGTTCAAGGTGATTTGCATAATGGTGATACACTTTATCATTTAAATCTTGGCTCAGTGACTAGTAGTGCAAATGGTGTTACTTTTGTTAAAAATATTGATGCTTATTCGAAAAATACTAATGCGTGGGTTAATATCGCATTAATAAATGGGTTTACGCTATTAGGTATTGCAGGATCAGCAATCGCAAGATATATCGTTTTGAATAATATTGTATATATAAATATTCATAATATTGTTACCCCTTCACCATTTAATATAGTTACGATGGGAATCATACCAATAGAACATACACCTACGCATGATTTTGTGGGATCGGCATACGTGTATGGTAGTACTGGAGATAATGCAATTATTGTTAGGGCAGTTAATGGAAATATTGATTTAAATATGACTGCGCCTCAAGTAAGTGTGTCTTTTCATTGCACATTGTCATATCCATTAAATTAAAGGAGGTTAAACATGATAGTAGGATATCAATTCGATAGAGCAAAAGTACCAGCTATTGCAGATGCAAGTATCTATTCTTATATGTTTTATAATAATTCCTTTGTAATTTCTGGGCGTGGAAATGAAATGAATGTAACCACTAATGCACTTAGTTGTGAGATTGATGCAGGACAAGCAATCATTCAAGGTAGACTTGTTGAGATCTTAACGCCGGAAACAGTTGAAATTCCAGCAAATTCTAGTGGGTTTTTAGTTATTCAGATAGATTTATCGCAAGTAAATGAATCAATAGGAATTCCAGGTACTTCAGAGTATAGAGTGACAAATAATCAGGTAATAGCTACATTTGTAAATCAATTGTTAACTGATGATTTAAATAACGGCGGTGTATCATATAGTTTTAGTCTTGGTTCAGTTTCTTCTACATCATCTACTGTTACATTTACTAGAAATGATCAGGCTTGGGCTCAAATTTGTCCATATAGAATAGGGGATATTTTGCAAACAACTAATCCTGATAACCCATCTACTAGCTGGATAGGAACATCCTGGGAAGCATGGGGGCAAGGTAGAGTTATAATCGGTATGGGATCTAATGGTACAACTAATTATACAATCATTGGAGCAATGGGCGGTGAAGAAAAACATGTATTGACTACTGCTGAATTACCAACTATGTCATGGGGATTTGGACATCATGGTGATGAAGCAGGTTCATTGCTTAGGGCATGGTATGGAAGTTCTGGAATAACAAATGGATCTATTAATATAAATGCTTATAGTCCACCAAACCCTCAGAATGCAGGTGGAGTATCGGCTAGAGATATAAGGTGGACAGTTGGTAACAATACAGCACATGAAAACAGAATGCCCTATGTTACATGTTACATGTGGAGAAGAATTGCCTAGTTTAATTATGAGGTGAATATGAAAGTAATTATTGATGAAAATAGAAATGTAACCCCATCATTTTTGGAAGCTGGAAATGAAGGGGAAAATATAGTCACAATCTTAGAGTTTGAATATCCTAAATTTATAACAGCTATGATAGACAACACTCCTCAAATTCTTGAAACTGAAAACCTAAATATAGCTGTTTGTTTTAGCACAGGATTAAATAGGTTTGCCTTGCCATTAGTTAACAAAAAACTAGCAATACCATTTGATGTATCAAAGGCTCCGCTTGTTCGTGCATATCTTAGGATTAGTACTATCGAAAACGAAGACGTACCTATCTGGAAATCTAATGTATTTAATATTATTTTTAACATTAGCTTTGAAATTAATCGGAATGGAGATGTAAGCCTTACCCCTACTGATTTAGAGAGGATCAATCAAGCTATTTTAGATCTTCAAAATCAACTTGATAATATCGAGATAGGTGAAGGAATACAAGGTCCAGAGGGTCCTCAAGGTCCTCCAGGAAATGACGGTATAACACCGATCAGGGGGATTGATTATTTCACATTAGAAGATCAGGAAGCAATGATTAATGAAATATTATCTAGAATTCCAGTAGATATATCGTTGCAAAATAGATTAGAGGGATTAGTATGAGCAAAGTTTTAATAGATACTAATACAATAGAACAAGCTATTGATGATTTTGATAGTATACGAGATGCTATACAAAATAAGGGAGTAGCTGTACCTGAAGAAACACCTACATACGATTATGCTGATTTGATAGATCAAATTCAAGTTGGTGGAGAAAACTTGACTGGATTTTACGAGGCTTATTTACCTAATTTAGCAAGTGGTACATTTTACCCATTTGTATCACAAAATGGAGATATATTTTTAGGACATAGTACAACTAATAGTGGTATTTGGTATCTAGATAAAAATGCTAATACATTCGTACAAGTATATGGAGCGGGCTATAATTGGCAATATTTTTTTGAAACCAGTAGTGGTTATATTTTCGCTGTTAGTACAAATACAACAGGAATATTAAAATGGAATAGTGCGACGACTACATTTACAACAGTCTATTCTACTGGATCATCATGGAGATATTTTATAGAAACTAGCAATGGTGATATTTTTATGGCAAGTAGTTCTAGTAGTACTACAGGAATAGTAAAATGGAATGGCTCTATATTTACATTAGCGCAAGCAGGATTATACAGTTGGCAATTTTTTGAAACTAGTACAGGCATCTTATTCGCTTCACCAGCTGGAACTAATTCAGGCATCTATAGGTGGAATGGTACAAATTTTTCTCAAGTTTATAATTCGGGAAATCTTTGGGTATACTGGTTTGAGTCTAGTATTGGAGATGTATTTGTATCAGCTAGCAGCTCTATTGGAATATTAAAATGGAATGGAACGACATTTGTATCAGTATTTTCAGATTTAAATAGTTGGATATATTGGTTTGAATCTAACAGCGGAGATATTTTTGTGGCTGGAACAAACAATGCAAATCTAGGAATACTATATTGGAATAGAAATACAAATACATTTGACCAAGTATATCCTGGTTCCAGTCATTCATGGAGGTATTGGTTTGAGTCTAGTAATGGGGATATTTTTGTATCTAGCGGAAATAATGCACAAGTCTCATTAGGAATATTAAAATGGGATGGAAACGCATTTATACGGGTTTATACCGCTAGTTACAGCTGGCAATATTTCTATGAGTCTTATGGTGGTGGTATATTTGTATCTAGTACTGCTGTAGCAGGAATACGGAAATGGGATGGAACAACATTTAACCAGGTTCATGCGTTAAATATGAACTGGAGTTATTGGGTATCAGATTCAAATCATGATATATTTGCTTCCAATAGTGGGTTACTTGGCACTTTAAAATATGATGCTGCTTTAGATAGATTTTTAGCTGTTGAGGGTCTAATGACAGGTCGCTCATTTGGCAGTGAATTTATGATGTTTTCAGATGCCAATACAAATGCAGTAATATGCAAAGGTAACCTATATAAAATACTAAAATATACATATAATTTGGCAGTAGAAAACAATCAATATGCTGTAGCAGTTAGCTATAGCAACGATAGGATATTATATGTTTAGTTATATTGCCAATTAATGGTATTTGTGATATTATTAATGCGGTAAGCGAATTTCTTTTTTGTACTATTTTGGTTGATAAAAAAGGGGCTAATTTGATGTCTTAGCCCCTTTTTTTATTGCCAATTAATGGTATTTATGATATCATTATTTATAGAGTGTACTATTAAATTGTATGTGTTTTCAAAAATTAAGTCCCCTATGTATCAACTTTTTCCTATTACGTTTTTTAAAAAAAAGAAGCTAATTTATATTTTAGCTTCTTTTTTTTTATCTTTTAGCTTTCTTTCTCTTTTCGCCTTTTTTTAACAAATTATATTTTATGCAACATTTCTCACTAAAATAGAATCTTTATATATGTAAATATTTACCATAACTTTAATTATATTAAAAATTCATGAATTAGAAAGGGTGATGATTTAGTGAAAAGATACCTCATTTTGATACCACTAATAATAGGTTTATTTAGTTTAAAATTTTTCTCAATGGCTTGTGCAGAAGTGCAAACAGAAAAATATCATCAAAAATTTCATGACATTCATACCCCTATAGATCTAATCGCCACACAGATAGGATTATTTAACACTACAGATCCACAGTATGAAAAATATATAAAATCGGTAAAAGAGCAAATCACATTTGTCGATAGTGAATACATGGTATTTGCTGCAATATATAACTACCATTTAGAACTAGAATCCAAAAGGGTACTCTACAATGAACCTGCTTTTGATCCATTCGCATATGATAACCTAGTAAATGCGCTAAACAATAATCATGGAGAAATGGAGTTATCATACAATAGAAATAGCAAAGGATCGGTTTATTACAAATGGGTTACTACCGCAGATGGACACGACAGATATTTGTTAATGGCATTTGTGTCATTAAATGCTCCGCTCGATAATTTTGCAACGTGGATAATTTACGGAACGTTGACGCTAATAGCGTTAATAGTAGTAATGCAGATATGGCTAATAATGAAAGGGTCAAGGTTGGCTGATGTCGTTCAAGGAGGTGGCATAGAATGAATTTAAATAATTTTTTTGAAATTGTAATCTATGCTATTTTAGCGATTTTCGGAGTTACGGCTAAGGAGCTAAACAAAAATTTTAAAAATCTTGAAATCACAAGCCTAATATCGTCAATGGTAGCCTCTGCTTTTGGTGCAACAATAATTTATTTGGCTGCGTCAATGGCAAACATTCCACCGCAGGCAGGTTATTTATTAGCTGGACTGGTAGGCTGGAGTGGTCCTCAAATAATAGATAAGATATTTTCAAAATATTCTGGTATGTTAGGGGATGTTGATAAATGAAAAGATTAGTTAAATTTATAATATTATTTTTAATATTTAGCTCTGTAACTACATCAGCTCAAAACATAAATGTGAATATAAGTGGTACAAACACTAATAATACATTCAACATAGGTAATACCTACAATATCACAAACAACTACAAAGATTTAGCTATAAATGAAGAAAGCAGTGATTTGAGTACTCTAATCCCTGTTGATAGCGGATATTTTGCTAATGTAGTTTATTATTGCAATACCCCGATTAGACAAGCTATTACATTAAATGAGCGCGGACAATATATGGCTATGGGGGTAACATACAATTATCCTAAAAGCTACGATAAAGCTAAAATACTATACCAATTTGTATCTAGTTATATTACCTATGATATGGATAGATCTAACCAAATAAAAAACAGAACTAATCTATGTAATTTGAAAGCAGGCGCGCAGTATGCTTTCGATACGAAATCAGGTGTATGCTTTGAATTCGCTATGTTGTACGCCGCCATGGCGCATGCTGTAGGGTTAAAAGTTAGATTAGTTTGTGGTGAAAGTCATATTTGGAATCAATTTCTAGACACTGCTACGAATAGATGGATTAGCGTAGATCCAACGTGGAAACTATTTGACTTTAATGTTAACAGCTATCACAAGAGTTATGTGATCCATGCAGAATTTTAAAAGGAGGAGATGTTATGTTAGATATTCAAAAAAAGCTAATTAAATATAATTTTAACGTTGGGAGATGTGGACAATCCATAAAATACCTCGTGATTCATGACACTGGAAACACTGGAAAAGGTTCTGGAGCATTAAACCACTTCAACTATTTCAATGGTGGAGATAGACAAGCTTCTGCTCATTATTTTGTTGATGACAGTAATATAATGCAACTAGTTGAGGATCAAAATACTAGTTGGCACTGTGGAGATGGTGGTGGGAAATATGGGATTACCAATAATAACAGTATAGGAATAGAAGTATGTGTAAATTCTGATGGAAACTATGATAAAGCCGTATCCCATACTATTGAGTTAACAAAACACTTGATGCAAAAATACAATGTGGGAATTGATAATGTGGTTAGACATTATGACGCATCTAGAAAGGGCTGTCCCAACTCTATGTCTACAAACAATTGGGCTAAATGGAATTGGTTTAAATCTCAATTAGTTACAACTACAACTACGATTCCAGATATTAAAAACATTTGGGTTGTTCAAGCTGGGGCATTTTCGAACCCGGACTATGCCGACGAATTAGTTAGGAAACTAATAGCAGCTGGATTTCCAGCAATTAAAAAACAGTACAGTATTTAATTACTGTACTGTTTTATTCGTTATTTTTCTCAAAAAAATTTTTAAAATCAACCATGGTTTTTATACGTAAATGCGTAGTTATAGTTTTCCAATAGGGCAAATCTTTATTTTGTTTAAGATCCTTGCTAGTTGGTAGCCGTCCGTTAACTTTATTAAATTTTTTAATGGCACTTATTACGTTTTTACGGTCCCATTTGCCGTAGTTATGTGATGTATCTAGATTTAATTTTCTCATTATTATTGCTATGGAATAGGTTCCATAGAGTTTTTTTAGTATATGCGTAGTAGGCAATTTATTCGTAACGGCGTTTCTGAAATCTTCATAGACAGGTTCTCTTTTATTTTTAAAAATGAAATTATTGATTGCCTGCCTTATTTCTTCCTTATTCCATATTATTTTGTTGCTATTATATTTGTTTTCTTCGCACTCTCTAATGAATTCCTTATAAAAACGCTCTTCAGCTGCTTTCCTGCTTAATTTTGCTTCTTCTATTGTATCGTAGTTTCCTAAAAAATACCTCTTCTTTTTAAAATATATTGTAGCTACATACTTATTCCTATTCAATAATTTGGTTACTCCTCTTATACCGGTAGTACTGTCTCTCCTAACCGTTTGAGCTCTTTTTACTATATTCCTATAGGTTCCATTTAATAATGTGCGTTGCATCTGCTCATTATGGAATTCCTTGAGATAGCAACCACAGCTTGCCATTTTGCTGTGTTTTAGCTGCTGTATAGATTTATAAGCGATATTTCCACAATCGCATCTACATTCCCATATGAGATATCCATATTGTTTTTTGTCAGTTTTTCTAATTACTACTAACATCCCAAATCTCTGACCTGTTAAGTTTTCCATTTATAACACTTTTCCCTTTTAAAATTATTTTGGGTGGTTTGTACCACCCAATTATTAGTTTTTATTTAAGACATTCATCAATTATATTTTTTATTGTTTCCGCATTTTCAACAGTTGGTTCAAAATCATATTTGTCAGTTTCATTCAATTTCATTGTATCAACTAAATTTTCGAGAATTTCATTTACTTGAATCCCTTTTAGTTCATTTCCTGCACTTTCTAACCATTCGTTTGTAAATTTTTCAATTGTTATTATCATTTTTTCGTCCTCCTAAATTGTTTATTTATCTTGTTTACAATTATATTATACCACCTGTCAGACAGGAAGTCAACACTTTATTTGTGAACAATTTGTGAACATAAATTATTGATTAATCTTTTCCCCTACATATTCTTTAATTCGCTCTAAACACCAAGCGTTGAAATTTGTTCCATCCTCTAGCAATTTTTGCTTTAATGATTCTGCTATAGTTCTATGCAATCGCACGGTTAGTTTAGCCCATGTGACTCTATCGTGTAGCCACTCTTTTTGATAATTTCGTTTGTATGCCATCTTTTCCTCCTCATCTTAATAAAATTGGCGGTTTATGGTACCGCCCAACCATTTCATTTATAAAATTGTTAATCTCGTTTCATAATTTGTATTATTTGTATCAAACCACCAATATTTATCTATTCCGTTCCATTTAGCTCCGTCTGTTTTTAATTGGTTTCTAATTTCGTAGGTCTCTCCTAAAACTTCGTAAACCATTTGACACCCGCATTCTTCAAATGCTGTATAATTTGTGTTCTCCTCGTTTGTTTTTTCTACTTCTATGGTTTTAATATTTTTGATGTTTCTAGCGAGAATTTTGTTGCTTTTCATGTAATCATTTTTGATTAATCTATATACTGTAAAACATTTATTTTTATCTGCATCTAAATTCATTTTTATAATTGAACCCTCAAGTATTTCGATGTCTTTACCTTCATTTTTTGCTGTATGCCAATTTCCCTCTTTATCAATTGTTCCAATTTCTAAATTTTCTTTTAATGTATATAATGTGTTTTTTTCCATTTCGTTAATTGTCATTGTTTTCGTCCTCCTAAATTATTTATTTATCTTGTTTACAATTATATTATACCACCTGTCAGACAGGAAGTCAATATTTTATTTGTAAACAATTTATGAACATAATGAAAAGAGCAAATCTTTAAAAGATTTGCTCTATATTTCACACGCATCCCACAAATGGGAAATGTGCGGATTGAAACTAAATATATATTACTCTAGTATTAAACATATTTAGAAAAGTATTTTATGTTGGGTGCTTTAAAAATTAAAATGAAATGACATACAAATGACATAGTAAATCAGAAAAGTGGTATTAATTGGAATAAATAAAGTTAAAAAATGTAAATATAAAATAGCAGAAATCAAGTAATAAAATAAATAAATAATATGGAAAATAATTACAAAATAAAGTTTAGATAAACTCAAAATCATGCGGGCGACCGTGCGGGTTCAAGTCCCGCCTTCGGCATAAATATT
>JGI20171J29575_12612745_pt1 | contig 30779 bp, 26 predicted proteins | sample TergutNc150P4_FD_29575 | JGI IMG/M metagenome (IMG submission 29575)
CCTCATCCGCCCGTTCCGGCGGCATCTGCGCTCCATCCTCCCAGTAGACTTTATAGCCGTTGTATTGCGGCGGGTTATGGCTGGCGGTGATGACGACGCCCGCCGCCGCGCCCAGATGGCGTACGGCAAAAGATAAAACGGGTACGGGCCGAAGCTGTGGAAACAGCAGCGCCTTCACGCCGCTGCCCGCAAGCACAAGCGCCGTTTCCCTGGCGAATTCTTTGGACATGCGGCGCGAGTCATACGCGATCACCACGCCGCGCGCCGCCATGCCGGGTATTTTGTTTATATAATCGGCAAGCCCTTTTGTGGCGCGGCGCACGTTATAGACGTTCATGCGGTTTGTGCCCATGCCCAGCACGCCGCGCATACCCGCGGTGCCAAAGGAAAGCTCTGTATAAAAGCGGTCTTCCATTTCCTTGGCGTTGTCCTCGATAGCGGAAAGCTCCGCCTGCGACGCGGCGTCGCCGGCAAAATCGCGCCGCCACTTTGCGTACGCTTCACGATACTTCATACTTCGCACCTCACTAAAAAATCCTAAGCACCGCGCCGAGCGCGCCCAGCAGCATCAAGCCAACCAGAAAAAGGGCCATCACGCGCACCATCAGTTGTTTTCTGTTTTTACGTTTATACATATGTATACGCATGCCTCCTTGAAAAGATGCCGCATATAGTATACCATAGATAGTAAGTTCAATGCAATGATGGAGTGAGCTTATGCATGATCCGGAAGATACCCCCGTCCTATACACGAACCGGGAGCTTTCCTGGCTCGCGTTTAACCGCCGCGTGCTGGCGGAGGCGGAAAACAGCGACAACCCACCGCTGGAACGCTTAAAATTCCTCTCCATTTCAGCGTCCAACCTGGACGAGTTTTTCATGGTCCGGTTCGCGTCCCTGCGCGCGCAGATGCTTGCGGGGGACGATACGCCGGATCCTTGCGGCCTTACGCCAGGCCAGCAGGTACGGCTTATGAAAGAGGAAGCCCACCGCTTCATGGAGGAGCAGGCTCGTATCTATCATGGGCATATACTGCCTGTTCTCTCTCAGGTGGGGTTGAAACCAATTGCGCCGCGCGAGGCGAGCGACGCGCAGATGTCGTGGGCGGAGCAGCGCTTCAAGCGGGATATTTTGCCAAAGCTTACCCTGTCCGCGCCGGAAAAAAAACAATCCTTGTCCTCAGCCGCCGGGCGTTTGCTGTATATGGGGATCGTTCTTTTGGGGGAAAAGAAAGACGCGCGCATCTTTGTCACAACGCCTATCCACTCGTCGCTCCCGCGCGCGTGGCGTTTGCCAAAGGCGCTGGGAGAGGGCATATTTCTTGTTGAGGATATTATTGCGGCTTTTGCCGGACAGCTTACGCCCGGCAGCCGCGTCGTAGGTTGCTGGCCGTATCGCCTCACGCGGGACGCGGACTTTACCGTGCCAGACAACGCCAGGGGGAACCTGCTGGCGGAAACGAAAAAATCCTTGCGCAAGCGCGTTATGGGCGACGTGGTGCGGCTGGAGGTGGACGGAGACGCGCCGGACGCTTTTGTCGATACCCTATGCGCTCTGTTTTCGATTGACCCTGACTGCGTATTCCGCATCCCCGCCCCGGTGCGGCTGACGTTTTTGCTCAAGGAACTATATGGGGCAAAGGGGTTTGACGCGCTTCGGTATCCGCCGTTTGCCGGCCGCCTTCCCAAAGCGTTTGACGAAGGGCGCGGCTTGTTTGCGGCCCTGCGGGAGGAGGATATTTTTCTGCATCATCCCTATGTCAGCTTTGACGCGGTGCTGCGCTTTGTGCGCGAGGCCGCCGTGGATCCGCGCGTGCTGGCTATCAAGCAGACGCTTTACCGCGTCAGCGGCAATTCGCCCGTCATCAAGGCGCTCTGCGACGCGGCAAAGGCCGGCAAGCGCGTGACGGTGCTGCTGGAGCTCAAGGCGCGCTTTGATGAGGAAAACAACATCCGCTGGGGCGAGGTGCTCTCTCTGGCGGGCTGCGATGTGATCTACGGCCTGCCGCGCGTGAAGACGCATTCCAAGATCACGCTGGTCGTCCGCCGGGAGAAGGATGGGCTCAGGCGCTACGTGCACCTTGGCACAGGCAACTACAACGACGTGACCGCGAAGCTGTATACCGACATGGGCATTCTGACGGCGGACGAGGCGCTGGGCAGGGACGCGCAGGCGTTTTTCAACATGATCACCGGCTTTAGCCGGGAGCCGCAGATGGAACGCCTCATCTACGCGCCCAAGATGCTCCGTCAGGCGCTTAAGGAGTTGATTCAGGGCGAGACGGAAAATGCGCGGCGCGGCCTTCCAAGCGGCATTACGGCGAAGATGAATTCGCTTGTGGATCAGGAGCTCATCGACCTTCTCTATGAGGCGAGCCAGGCGGGCGTGGTGATCCGCCTGATCGTGCGCGGCATATGCTGCCTGCGGCCGGGCGTAAAGGGATTGAGCGATAACATTGCCGTGCGCTCCATTGTCGGCCGGTTTCTGGAGCACAGCCGCGTTTTCCGGTTCGAAAACGGCGGGGCGCCACGGCTTTTTCTGGCCAGCGCGGACTGGATGCCGCGGAATTTGAACCGGCGGGTGGAGCTGATGTTTCCCATTGGGCGCGATGCGGTGGCCAAGCGGATTGAGAACGTGCTGGATTTGCAGTGGCGGGACAATGTGAAGGCTTGGGAGCTGCTGGCAAGCGGGGCGTATCGGCGCGTGGCGCGGGCGGAGGGAGAGAAAGGGGTGAGCGCGCAGGAGGCGTTGTTTGAGGGGGAGATAGGGTAACGGGAGAGGAGGCCGCGTTACTTCGAGCCAATTTGGCCGGAAATCAACGAACATAGCCGAATAAAAGCAGTATGCTATGGGGGGCGGTATCACAAGCTGCCCTTACAATTTTTGATATTGATTCAGCCATCTGTCAAATTTGGTCATGGCTTTATGAACGACCAGCAGGTTGACTACCATGATAACAATTCCCACAACAGAAAAAATGATTGTCTGCCCCATGGCGGGCTGATAGCGCTGTAAAAATAGAACGACGCAATAGCAGCACAGCGGCAAAGTGAGTATGCTTGTGAAAAAAGCGGGCACGTAGCCCTTTAGCATAAGGGCTTGAACGCAATGGGCGATCAGGTGGAGCGTGAAGGCAATGAAGCCTCCAAGCCACAGATAATACCAGCCTGTAAGGTAAGCGGCAATGGTCACGGTGCTGATCAGGATAAACTCCTCCGCCACGCCAAGGGAAAAAGCGGAGGTTGAAACCGATACAAACTGCCGGAGCAATCCTTCGGATAGCGCAGGGTATTTGTTCCGCAACCGTTCCGCGTTCTTTGCGGTCCATGGTTTTATAAATATAATCTCCTCAAAATCATGAAACATGAAGAGAATGGGGAAAAGCCAAACAATCATATTTTTCATCAAAAATCCCCCCTGATTCCTTCCGGTTTTTGGTACGCAAGCATCTGATCAAGCCCTATCGCCGGATGATGGTAATGCGGCCGGTCGATAGGGATGCTGGGATACGCTACCGCTTTTTGGGGGCACCATTGAATACATGCCATACACTGACAGCAGTTGTTTCCCCATTTTATTTGATCGGAACAAACCCGGATGTTATTCACAGGGCATAATTTCGAGCAAACGCCGCATTGATTGCATGTGCCGGCTGCATAAAACAAAGTTCCCATTTGGCCAAAATTTGGGAGCTTGTCATCACTTTCACCGGTAAATGACCTCAGCAGTTTTTCAAGAACCGTTGCATTCTTAAAGCGGGTTGGCGTGCTGTTTTGAATATAGGCGGCGATTTTGCCGATCTTTTTTTCAGCCTTGCGGAGTAAAAAGCGCTGGAGAAATTCCGGGAACGCGGGATACCCAAGGATATGGCTGCCGGGCATCCTTACCGAAAACCCTTGGATGTCATTCGCTGTACGCCGCTCTAATAGCCGCTTCATATCAATCAAGCTCTGTCCAAAAAACCCGCCAAAGGTAACCACACAAAAGATTCTCTGCTGTTTGCTCAGACGGATATTCCGGACAGCTTCCGTAACGGCTTTGGGCGGGTGACCGTAATAACAGGGGTAAACGAAACCCACCTGTTCACAAGAAGCTGGAATTGCGGCGTTCCGATATAGGCTCATAATGGATTCGACTTTTGTATCAGGCAGTTTTTGGGCAAGGGACAATGCTATGGACAAACTGTTTCCGGCGCCGCTGAAATAGTATATTACAGTATTCATGGATACTCCCCTTTTTATGTATTGGATTCCAATTTGCGGCAGTTCTTCCTTTTGTTCCTTGAAGTCTTTTACAATCCGCGGCATAAAGTCAACCTCCTGACTGAATGTTGTTCAATGATAGTATAACAACTGAGCATGGTTCAGTCAAGTGCTTTTGGCGTTAGCTATGTCTATGCGTGCCTTATGAACCGACAATGCGCTGTTTGTGGGACGCGGCCGGCTGACATGCATCATTTCGACGCGCTCGGCATGGGACGCGATAGGCAGACGACGCCGCAACTTGGCTGGCCGGTCATCAGCCTCTGCCGGAAGTGCCATCAAACGGCGCATGAAAAGGGCAAGACGTGGATCAGTGAGGAACAGCATTTGGTTTCCATTCCGCTGAATGAACGGATCGCGAAAAAATTGGGGATGAATCAAAAACAACGGCGGCCAAAAAAATAATTTGATACAGTTACCTGGGTATAGACAAGCATACTCTCGCCGATTTTGCATATTAGATTAAGTGTTATGTGCAGATAAAATCTTTTTAGCATTGACTTTCTGCATATAATGTGATATTTTATGTGCATAAAACTGCTGGAGGATCATTGTGAGAGCATTTGATTATTCCTTTCTGGAGCATGGAATGCTCCCTGCCGGGCTAGTAAACGTTGTAAGCGCCATTGCGATACTCAAAGAGAGGGAAGCTGAACGCAAAGAGAATTACCCGGATATTTTCACTCCGCTTCAGAGCATTGCGATCGTTCAATCGGTCAAAGGATCTAACGCGATTGAGGGCATCATCACCAGCGATCAGCGCATACATGAAATCGTCAACCAGAATAGCGCGCCGCTAAACCACGATGAGGCAGAGATCGCGGGATATCGTAACGCGCTTGGTTTGATTCATGCGGAATTTGAGACTTTGGATGTCAGAGAGCGAGATATTCTGCGGCTGCACGAGGTCATGCTATCTTATACGGGCAATGGCGGCGGGCAGTATAAGCGGCAGGACAACGTCATCATGGAGGTTGACGCTGCCGGGATGCGGCGTGTGAGGTTTACGCCAACCCCTGCGGAAGAGACCTCCGCCGCGATGGAACAACTCATTCTTGCGTACATGGAAGCGCGAAGCAATTATAGCGTGAATCAACTTCTGTTGATCCCGTGCTTTATTCTGGATTTTCTGTGCATCCATCCCTTTGCGGATGGCAACGGCAGAATGTCTCGGCTGCTGTCATCGCTTTTGCTGTACAAGAATGGGTTTGACGCCGGGCGATACATTTCCTTTGAGGAACGGATCAACAAGGGCAAAGAAGAATACTATGAATCCCTGAAAATATGTTCGGAGGGTTGGCACGACGCGAGGAACACGTATTTCCCGTTTATCAACAATTTTGTTACCACACTGCTGGCTTGTTATAAGGAACTGGATAAGCGATTTGCGGTGGTGAACGCCAAGAAGGTAACGAAGAAGGGAAGGATTGAGGCGACTGTGCGAAACAGCCTGCTGCCGATATCCAAGCGGGAGATTTGCTATGTTTTGCCCGATGTCAGCCCGACGACCGTTGAAGCCACGCTTGCCAGGATGGTGCGCGATGGTCTTGTCGAAAAGGTGGGAACGGGAAGAAGCACAAAGTATATCGGTAGAGGATAACGAGTGAATCGGGGAGGACGGAAGAAGCATTGGCAACGAAAAGGTCAGCGCTGCTTATCACTTAACGTGCTGAAGCAGCTCATTGACTTTCGCCTTTGGCACAACGCGAAAACCATATTTCTCCGCGACAGGCGCTACGGACTCGGAGCGCAAACGGCTCCTTTCCTCAGGCGATAAATCTTTCGTACGCTCGTAGTTATCCAAACGGATGGAATGGATTTCCTTCATGGCGGTTGGTTCATTCTGAATCATCTTCGATTACCTCCTTCGGCGAACAAATTTCAATCGTTCTGTATCCCTCTCGAATGTTGATGGCGTTGACCATATTGCGCGTCTTGAGCTTTACGATATGTTGGAAATTCCAGCTGAGGATAATGTGCATTTCCGCAATCGAGGCGACGGCGATATGCAAAGCGTCATCTCGGTATCTCAAAGGTATAATGCCCTCTCCTACATATATGCCGGCAAGTATATCCGCCTCGGCGTCATCCTGTATAACGCCTACGTCATAGTCGGTGATGAGCGCGAGCATCCTTTCGCGTTTTTCAGCATCGGATGTTTTCTTTATTTCATCCACGACCACGAATGACGTAAATGGCTCGTACTTGCCTTGCTTGATTTCCTCAAACAGCCTCAAGGTATCCTGCCGTTTTTCGGGCGCGTCATCGGCAAAGCAAAAATTGAACATGGTCGTTTCAAGATAAACTCTCGGCGTCCTCACATTGATTACCTCCTAGCCTTAGTATACGCTAAAAACAAAAACAATTCAACTTCTTGCAGGATAACAAACGCCGGAAAGGGCTGAGATTGCATTGCCAGTAAAGAAAACACCGGTGCAGGCGAAAACCCCAACACCTCGTCCATAATGATTTTATTGAACAGCGAGGATAAAAAGGCCGTATTTTTCGGCTGTCTATATACTCGCCGCACGTGTCGAAGGGGTTATTGGCCGTGGTATCTTGGCAGTGCATAAAACAGAAAAAAGCCTATAAATCTCCAAAAAGCTTATAAATCAAGGGTTTTACACAATGAAAGCCGCCCAAGACGGACGGCTTTCATTGTATCAAAGTTATTCATTTGATTTGTCTAAAAGGACAAATTTTGATAAAATCAAACGCCCTTTTGCTTTTGGATACTTAAAGACACCCCTGACTAGGAAATCTCAGCCAATGACTGTTAAGGAGTTTCTTTTTTGTTAAGGTTTGCTGTAACCCATGCGGTTGTATAAATATCGGCTGCTTCCGGGTAGTAATAGTCCAGCTTCTTGGCTATGTCAACAGCAACAGCACGGAATAATGCCATAGTAGAAAACAAAGCGTTTTTAATATCGTCTTTGTTATACTGCGAAAAGCATAGCGACAATCTTTCCACTATCCAACTTTCCGCCCATTCTTCAATGAAGCGTCCATTATGCCAGGTGTCGTAGTCCAATCCATATATAACGTGCGTGTGGCAAGCTATTATGGATAAAAGTAAATGCTTCATATATGAATCCAAACAAAATTTTGCCGTCCATAACTCACCGCGCTTAAGTTTCTTTGCTGTCCAGACAGAATGATACCAAAAATCACTCACAGTATTTTTAAATTCCATTTCGGTCAATAAGCTAAAAGACCTATTGGCTGGATTTAGCGCTGGAATGATACTCTGTACGCCGATTTTATCTATCAAAATACGATAACCGCGTTCTAAAACTGTTAATAATTCATCCGCTAATATATGGACCATGTTATTGGAGAACAACATAAAATCCACATCTAAAGCGCCATCAAACAGGACGCGTATTTCTTGCCCTCCAGCAAGCGAATCCTCTGTAAATGAAACATGATACTCGCCAATATCTTTAAGCCATTGATCAGACGACAAAAAGAAAGCTGGGTCATCAACAAACATAACGATATCAATGTCTGAATATTCATCCGCCGGATGATCGGTTCTTGCCTGAGAGCCAACCATTAAAGCGGTGTATAACTTGTCTGAAGATTCTCCCCATCTGATAAAATTGTCGATAATTAACTGAAATATATTTTCCATGCTTTCACCACCAATTGTTGATATAAAATATATCATAAAAGCCGTAATGTTTCAACATGAGGTTTTTTTAGAGGGGGTGTCGCTTTTTTATCCGCGCCGCCGACACGCGGCAAAGCCTTTTCTTCTATGGGGAGAGGGTGTCGCAATTTTTATGCGTTCGAGCCGGATTTACTCCGTCCGGCCATTTTGGTGCTGATTTCGAGGTAATTTTCCGCTCGCCACGGCTCCAGTATGAAAACAGTGAAATACCCTGAATTGGCTTATTACAAGGCTTTTCTCGGCTTCGAGTAATACAAAAACCGCCCGCATGGGGCGATTTCTGTTTTATCAAAGTTTGTCCTTTGATTTGGTGGAGCCAAGGGGAGTCGAACCCCTGACCTCTACAATGCGAATGTAGCGCGCTACCAACTGTGCTATGGCCCCATATAACTATTCTATTTTCAAACTACTATCTATTCATCACCATTGCTAATATATAAAAGTGATAAATTGTGTCGATCCCAGCCGGTGGGGGGAAGTGGTTCACGAGCCGATTGACATCTTTGATGTCAAGTAAGCGAGTGAGACACGCCGAAGGCGGGTTGAGCGAAGCCGAATTTTGGGACTAAACAAAGTATCCCTTGCCCTACCAACTGTGCTAATGCCCCATAACACATCCTTCGAACGACGAATATCAGTATACTACGCTGCCAAGAAAAAATCAAGCGGTTCAATCTTTTTCTTTATTCCGGAAATTAGCGGAAAGTAGTGAAATCGTGCATTTTTACGCAAAAATCAAAAAATCAGTCCTGAAACATCATCCGCCGGGCGCATGAAAGAGGGCGGAACCCCGGTTGAAACGTTGCCTTGCCCAAATGGATGCGATCATAGGTGCGCGGTGTCTGACGCTCACAAATCCCGTTTGTATTCGCTCTTTACGGCGCTATTTCATGTCAACGGGATTTCCGTCCAAATCGAAAAATTCCTCGGAAATTTTTTTCTTTCCATCATATTTACGCAGCACCCTGTGATACCCTTTCTTGTGCAGCACCGGCGCACCGGATGCGTCAAAATATGTTTCTTCTATTACATTGCCGGCACTATCATAGCCGTAACAAACCACGTGGTACCTGTTGTTGTGCGCGGCGGGTGCGCCGTCCGCATCAAAATACTGTTCCAATACCTTTTGCCCCGCATCGTTGTATTCCCTCCGTAAGCTCGCATATCCGTTCGATACAGCGACCGGATCGCCGTTTGCGTCAAAGTATGTCTCGGAGAGAATCTCTTTGCCGCCGCCATAGACTCTTTTCCGGCTGGCGTATCCGCTTTTGTTTGCCAGCGGCTGGCGATTCTCGTCAAGATATGTTTCCAGCGAAACATTCCCATTCTCGTCATACGCCTTACGCAGCGCATAATAACCGTCCGATAGCATCACCGGTTGAAAATTTGGATCCAAATACACCTCGAGAATTACGCGGCCCTGTTCGTCATATTCCCGGTCCAGCGCGGCGTAGCCGCTTTTAACGACCGCCCAAAGCCCGTCCGTTCCCCAATACGCCTCGCGCGCCACGTTTCCCGCTTCATCGTACGTCCTCGTTACGCTCGCATAACCGCGCTCCAGCGTGAAGGGTTTGCCATTGGCGTCAAAGTATGCTTCGGCAGTCACCTGCCCCCGCGCGTTATAGTCTCTGCGCAGGGCGCAATAGCCGGCCTTGCTGGGAACAGGGGCCTCCCGCTCATCGAAATACGCCTCGTACGTGACCTTCTTGTTTTCATCATACGCCCGTACAAGTACCGCATATCCTTGCTTTTGCGTCAACAGATTTCCATCGGGCCCATAAAACGCCTGCCGCGTTTCGTTCCCTGCCGCATCATATTCTATAAGCTTGCCCGCGTATCCATCGCTTGACAACACCGGTTCACCCTGCGCGTCGAAATACGCTTCGCGGATCATCTGATTGTTCGCGTTATACTCGCGCCGGAGGATCGCGTACCCTTTGCCGCCTGTCATAAGCGTTCCATCCGTATCCAAGTATTCCTGATAGACCAGGCTGCCGGCGTCATCATAGGCGCATCGTAAGCCGGCATACCCGTCGGAACTGATAACGGGCCGCAGATCTGGGCCGAAGAAGTGTCTTTCGATCACCTTCTTGTTCCCGTCAAATACCTGCTTGACGCGCGCGACCCCTTTGTTGTTCAGGGCAGCCTTGCCATCCAGGCCAAGGTAGTTCTCCTCGCATATGTTTCCCGCTTCGTCATATTTCATCTCCCGGGCGGCGTATCCGGCCGGCCCGTCTATACGTTTGCCTGACGCGTCATAATACCCTTCCCAGACGGGTTTGTTATCTTTGCTATAACGCTTTCCGATCGCCGCATACCCGCGCGTTGTCACCACAGGAGAGAGCGCCGCATCCAGATACGTCTCGCGGATGATATTGCCTTTCTCGTCATACCTCCGCCGCACGGCGGAATACCCCTCCGGAAGCACCGCGGCCTGCCCGTCCGGCGCGAAGTATCGCTCCTGGCTAACATTGCCATCCCCATCATACAGCCGCTCAAGGGAAGCATACCCTTTGGCCAGTTCTGCCGGCTGCCCGGCGGTGTCATAATACGCTTCCCGCCGAACGCGGCCGTCCCCGTCATAGGCGCGCGACAGCGCGGCATACCCCGCCGACTGGGTGACAGGCGCTCCGTCCCCATCAAAATATGCCTCCCGCTCCAAACGGCCCTTGCCGTCATAGGCTCTGGTTAGCGCGGCATACCCCGCCGGCAGCGTGAAGGGTGCCCCGTCCGCGCCGAAATAGGCTTCCCTGTTCATGCGGCCTTCGTCGTCATAGCCTCTCGTCACCGCGGCATACCCCTTGCTCACCGGGGCCGGCTCTTCCGACGCGGTCAAGTACGCCTCGGAGATCACCTTTTTTTGCCCGTTGTATTCCCGCAGCACAATCGCATAGCCGAGATTTCCACCATCCAATTCACCGGCGGTGTTCCAATACGTTTGGCGCGTTACATTCCCGGCCGCGTCAAACACGCGCCGGGTGCTCGCGTAGCCATCTTTCGAGACAACCGGTTCCCCGTTCACGCCCCAATACGCTTCCGTCAGCCATCGCTTCTGTTCGTCGAATGTCCGCGTCCTGAGCGCGTATCCCTTTTCGCAGAGCGTTTTATCTCCCGCCGTATCATAATACACTTCCTCGACGAGATTGCCTGCCGTGTCATATTCGCGTGTGAGGGACGCGTATCCGGCCGCGATGACGGCCGGCATTCCCGCCTCGTCATAATATTCCTGCCATACAATCCGCTTGTTTGCGTCGTATCGCCTGCGCAGCGCCGCGTACCCGTCAGGCAGCGAGACCGGCTCGCCGCCAAGCCCTCTGTACGCCTCATAAACGACGTTCCCCGCATCGTCATACGCCCTGTCGCGCCCCGTGTATCCCGCCGCGATGAAGACAGGCGCCTGATCAGACCCGAAATACCGCTCCTCAATCGCCTTGCCTTGCTCGTTGAAAACGCGATAAACCCTGGCATACTGCTTTTCGGCATGGACGGCGGGTTCACCCGACTCGCCGAAGTATTGCTCTTGAACGACATTCCCCGCGCCGTCATATACCATCTCGCGCGAGGCATACCCGGCGGCGGAGCGGACCGGTTTCCCCTCCCCGTCATAAAAAGCTTCCGATATCAGCTTCTTCGCGCCGTTATAGCGCCATTCCACGGCCGCGTATCCGGCTTCCACAGTGAGGGGACGCCCGTCCAGCCCAAAGTATTTTTCACCCGAGACGTTTCCGCCGCCGTCATAGGTGAACACAACCCTGGCGCACTGCCGATGCGGGGAGATCATCGGCTCATCGTTTGCGTCAAAATAAGCTTCCGATTCGATTTGTTTCTTCGCGTAGGTATAAGCGACTTTATGATACCCATCCGCGCAGAGCACGGGTTCATCGTCTATCCCGAAATAGGATTCGTCACGAAGCATGCCGCGTTCATAGGTAAACGCGGCGGTCGCGTACCCGTCGGCGGTGAGCGCTGTCTGGCCGTCAAGGCCAAGATAGCGCTTTTGCGCGAGCGCGTACGCTTTGTTTTTGTCGTATACATACGCGATGCCGGCGTAGCCCTCCGGGATCAGGACCGGGTTATTGTCGGCATCGTAGTACAGTTCCTTTGACAGGCGGTCATCGCGCAGGCTTTGGTATTGATATTCCACACGGGCATAGCCTTCCGGCCCAAGCATCCTGCCTTCCCCGTCGCGGTATTCTATCGCCAGCACCCGGTTATATTCACCGTAGGTCTTCACCATCTCCGCATAGCCCTTGCGGGCCGGTGTGACCGGGTTCCCTTCGGCATCGTAATAGCGCACACCCTCAATGACGTTGCCGCCGCGCCGATCATACTCGACGCGGGCATATCCGGCGGGGATCATCATATACTCGCCTTCCGCGCCGAAATACTCCTCCTTGACGACGCGCAGCCGGTCGTCATAGGTGATGGCCCGCTTCGCGTACAGGCGGTCCGGCACGATGTAGCCGCCCTTTTCGTCAAAATACTCGACAGCGCCGAGCTTGCGGCCTTTGTAGGTATTGACCATCCGGGCGTATCCCAAACGGCTGTTGACCGTGCACGCTCCCCCGGCGGATACAAAGGAAACCTCAAGCAGTTTTCCGACCCCGTCATATTTCCGCTCCTCCGCCGCGTATCCGTCACGGTTGGTTACCAATTGATCGTTACAATCAAAATACGCGGTCCGGCTCGGCTTGTAATGGACGTTATACGTGATTGTGTAATAGCAATAGCCGTCCTCGTTGAGGATGCGGTTTCCATGCGCGTCCACCCACGTTTCGGAAATAAGCTGGTTCCTTTTGTTATATTCCTTGCGTGTTTCGGCGTTTTCGGCAATTGCAAACGCGCCGCGGAAAAGCAGGAGCGTGAACAACACGCCGGCCAGCGCCATGCGCCGTCCGCGGTCAGGGCGTTCCCCCTTGAGAAGCTGCTCAGGCATAGATTTTCCCTCCATTTGCGCTAACGCCGGACATACCGGCCCTGTCAATCGCGGGCGTATAAATCCCGTGTGTAGACTTTCTCGGCCACGTCTTCAATTTCCGTGTTCAGACGGTTGGCGACGATTACGTCACTGATGCTTTTAAATTCCTCCAGGGATCCAACGACCCTTGAATTGAAGAAAAATTCCTCCCGCAGCGCCGGTTCATACACAACCACCTCAACGCCCTTTGCTTTGACGCGTTTCATCACGCCCTGGATGGCGGATTGACGGAAGTTATCGGAATGGACCTTCATCGTCAGTCTATAGATGCCGACGACCGGCCTGGGCTTCTGCGGGAAACCCGCTTTCGCGAGGATCCGGTCCGCGATGAAATCTTTGCGCGTACGATTTGCCTGCACAATCGCGCCGATGATATTGTTGGGCACATCATCGTAATTGGCAAGAAGCTGCTTCGTATCCTTGGGAAGGCAGTAGCCGCCGTATCCAAAGGAGGGGTTGTTATAGTGGTTCCCGATTCTGGGATCCAGGCTCACCCCCTCGATGATCTCTCTGGTATGCAGGCCCCGCATCTCGGCGTACGAATCCAGTTCATTAAAGAAGGAAACGCGCAGGGCGAGGTAGGTGTTGGCAAAGAGCTTCACCGCTTCCGCTTCCGTTGGGTTCATGAGCAATACAGGCACGCCGCTTTTCAGGGCCGCGTCTTTGAGCAGCCCGGCAAAACATTCGGCGTGCGCCAGCAATCTGGAATCTTCCATCGGCACGCCGACAATGATGCGCGAAGGGTAAAGATTATCGTATAGCGCTTTCCCCTCGCGTAAAAATTCCGGCGAGAACAGAAGGTTTTCGCAGCCATACTTCTTGCGCGCCGCTTCCGTAAACCCGACGGGAACCGTCGATTTCACGACCAGGACAGCGCCGGGCGCGATATCCATTGCCTGCGCGATGACCGCTTCCACCAGGGAGGTGTCAAAATAATTCTTTTGCGGATCATAGTTTGTGGGCGTAGCGATCACCACATAATCGGCGTCCTTATACGCGACGCGCGGGTCCAAGGTGGCCTGAAGAGACAACGCGTGATGGGCAAGATACGCTTCCGCCTCCGCATCGTCCAGCGGGGATTTTCGCCTGTTGATCTGGTCCGCCTTTTCCGGGACAATGTCCAGCGCGAACACGTCATTTTTTTGTGAAAGCAAAACGGCGTTGGATAGGCCTACATAGCCAATGCCGGCGACCGCGATTTTCAACCCTATTCCCCCTTTGTATATCGTTTATACCACTGCACAAACCGGCTCAAGCCCGCCTCTATAGGCGTAGAGGGTTTGAAATCAAAATCCCGCGTCAGGCCGCTCACATCCGCGTAAGTCTGATACGCGTCCCCCGGCTGCATAGGCAAAAACGCCTTCCTGGCAGGCTTGTCCAGGAGGCCCTCGGCCATCAGGCACCGCTCCAGCGTTTCTACAAAACGCAGCAGGTCTTCCGGCTGATTGTTGCCTATATTATATATTTTGGCTGGATCTTCGCCTTGCGGCGGATTGCACAGCATGTTTTCAACGCACCGCACGATATCGTCCACATAGGTAAAATCGCGTTTCATGTCGCCGTTGTTAAAAATTTTGATGGTTTCCCCCTTCACCATCTTTTCGGTGAAGGAAAAATACGCCATGTCCGGCCGTCCATAGGGACCGTATACCGTGAAGAAGCGCAAGCCCGTGGACGGGATGCCATAGAGGTGGCTATACGTAAAGGCCATCAGCTCGTTGGATTTCTTAGTGGCCGCATAGAGGCTAATGGGCCTGCTTACGTCGTCGTCCGTGGAAAATGGGGTTTTCCGCTGGTTTCCGTAGACCGAGGAGGAAGACGCGAAGAGGAGGTGCTCTACCGGATGATTGCGGCAGGCTTCCAGCATATTGAAAAAGCCCACGATGTTGCTGTCGATATACGCCTGTGGATGGGTGATGGAATACCGCACGCCTGCCTGCGCCGCCAGATGAACCACGATATCCGGCCGATGGGCGGCAAACAGACGGCGAACGGCCGCCTGATCCGCCGCATCGCCCTTGACGAAGGCAAAGTTGGCATGCGCGTTCAGTATACCGAGCCTTGCGTATTTCAAGCCGACATCATAATAATCGTTGATGTTATCAAAGCCCGCCACCGGAACGCCTTGTTCCAGCAGACGTTTGGCCAGGTGGAAGCCAATGAACCCGGCCGCGCCCGTGACGAGGATCTTCTTTGCCGTGTTCAGGGGGGCGAATTTCGCGGTGCCTTTGCAGGGTTCCTGTGGCATATGATAACCTCCAAATTACCGATATTCTATCGCTTTTCGCTTTTTTAGTACGCCCTTTATCATTTTCAGTAACCTCATTAAGTCATCATGATAAAACACCACTTCCACTGACAAAACCATTATGAAAGCAATGACGGCAACGATGACGGCGTTGAGTGCCCATGTTATATAGCTATTCGCATCGACAAATGGGATTATAGAAAATATTACTATCGTCAGTAACACACAAATTCCGGACATTATCACTCTTTTTACGAATAGCCATATGCTTCGTTGCACAATATTCTTCGATACATATATTGCGAAGCGGGTGGTTCTGAATAGATACGCCATTAATGTGCCGATCGCTACTCCAACAATACCGAGAGGGAAAACTAGGATTACTGAAACACCGATATTGATTGCCGCTTCTACAAACGCGGGGGTGCGTGTCTGGCGAAAGTGTCCTGCTGCTTTTGTAATTCCTTCATAGGGAAATCTGAAACATCGGAACATGAAGGCGGCAATCATGATATACAAAAAAAGCGGGCGAAGATAATTCGCGTCCGTTACCTTGACGGTATACAGTGAAACGAAGGATAGGGTGGTTCCTATCGCGATGGTAAAAAGAAATGTTGTTGTTGCAAAAATAACCTGTTCGTATATACGCAAATTTTTCCTGAGCAAGGCATATTCCTCTTTAGCCAACATATTGCCAAACGCGGCCTCCACTCCTTTGGTGAGTGTCGAAATCAAACCATATACAGCGTTGAAAACCAAATTGTAAACAGCATATACTGACACTTCATAAACATTAGAAAAGATTGATAGTATAACCAAATCCGTATTAATGGTAACAAAGGTGGCAACCTGTTGTCCGAAATTATCCCAGCGTTGTTTTATCACTGAATTGTCTTTTTTTACATTAGCAATAATTCTATATTGTTTTTTCGCGTATACGGAAACAAATACTGGTGCGATTACATAGACCACTGTCGCGGTCAGTTTGACAGTCCTTATTCCATATCCCATGTGGATCATCACTACACATATGACAGTATTGGCGACAAACTTAAAAATATTTATTATAGAAATTAGACGCTGTCGTTGATCCGCATTTAGTAAAAATTGGTATGTCTGCCCAAAAAAATATTGCGCCATAGTTGATAGACTCATGATGAGCACGAGACTAGCTGTGAAGAACCAATCAAATTCATTGCTGACAACAAACGGATAGAAGCAGGCCAAAATCACGGTAAAGCCCGCAAAGATTAGCACCACCTTCCGCATAAAGCTTTCGGTGGATTTGACGATTACACTTATTTTTTCGATATTTTTTTCTGCCAACGGCTTATAAAGTGCTGCCATGGTAACGCCACCAACGCCTGCCTGGAAAAGAGAAATAACTTGCAAAAATTGAGTAATTGCACTAGTAATGCCATTGTATTCCGAACCAAAGGAGGTCAGTATTAGACGTGGCAAAATAAATCCGCATGCAATTGTTGTTATTTCATATATAAATGCCCAGATAATATTAACAAAGGTTTTTTGAGCTCTCATTATTGTAACGCCTTTCGCAATACTTCTGTTCAAAGTATAGGAGATTTCATTTTTTATGTGCCCGTTTTAGTTGGTAATTCTAACCATCCACCTAAAATCATATCCCACTCATCAGGCATAAACTTTTTAAATCCCCCCGCTGGATAAAACGTCAGTTCACCCAAGAATGGATGGTTATTATACTCATACCAATCAACTCGCAAAAAAGGAATATCCTGAGCTATTCTTTCGCTTAATATACGCATTCGTTCATAATTATATGGCTTTGGAATATTGTCATTTGAACTTTGATTATATCGTGAAAAAGGTAACTTTTCCCATTTTTCATTATAAATAGTTCCATATATTCCCGCAGTTGAATATCTACCTGCAAAGACAAACGTGCAGCGGACCTTGCCGTTGAAACACATAAATTTATAATCACATAAGCTGGGAAATCCATCTCCAATCAGTTTTTCCGCAATAATTCGTGGCAATACATTTTTATAGGGCCATTCCCTGCTAGGCCAAAAGTAATTCCGCCTTAAGTGCTGTGCTAATTTTTTTTTAGCTTCTGCTTTATCAAAAACGCTTTTATCTCGGCAGATAACCACTCCCCCTTGATCATGCGTAGTTTTTAGCACAAACTGATCCGGTAACATATCAAAATTTATCTCTTTAAAACTTTTCCAAACCCCTAATGTCGGAATAATATAATCCTCACCTACTATGGTAGCTGTGTATTGTTTTGCCTCATATTTGTCCACCATTTTTACATATTTAGAACGTCGATCATATAGCTTTAACCATTGCAGTTTTTCATTAAATGTTTTTGGTGAATCAAAATTAGGCTTTTTATTAAGTTTTGCTCTGAAACGCAGCCGTAGGTAAAGCTTATCATTCATCCAATTCAATAGTCCAGCATTACCAAGATGCACAAACAATAAATAGGGATTCTTTAGAATCTTAGTTATTATATTGTTTTTCATAAGTAATTTTCCTTTTTTCTTTTTGAGTATACAAATAAATCAAACAAATAATGGCATATTGGAAAATATTTTGATAGCTGACAGCGCCATAGTCACAAATTAGGTAAAGCACCGCTATTATTAAAAACAAAATGCATAATGATGATTTATTCTTCTTTTTCAATTTTAGTAATGAATATATAATATAAGCATGCATTCCATAAAATAGCATTGTACCGAATATTCCCAAGCAGGATAATAGCTCCCAGTAATTGTTATGACTATATGTTACATGTAAATAGCCAATCCGCCCAATATATGACTTAAAGTTGTTCAGGCCAATCCCCAAAAAAGGATGCTCTTTGAACAAACTTTGAGCAACAGAAATATAGTACATCCGCTCGCGTGTACTTTTATCTATAATGGAGCCGCTCGTTAAGAAGTAAAACGTTCGCTCTAACCTCTGACCCAAAATATTATATAAATATTCATCATTGAATATTGAATATCCTAAGATGAAAAGAACAATGACAAGTGCAAATATTCTACGGAAGAATTTAGCCGCTTTCATATTTTTTGTTCCCATGATTTCAAAACCAGCTATTCCCCCTACAAGCATGATCACAGCTTTTTTTGACCCTGAGAAAAGAGAAAGAATAGCGAATAAACCAACTAATAATAAGTAGCTTTTGTTTTTGGTATCATTTCTCCAAAAATAAAAAAGCAAAACTGCCCCAATTGCCAGTCGAACACCTAATGTATTGGGATTTAATCCAATAACAAGTCCCATGCGCTCTGTGCTCCAAGCATCTCTAGGCGTTCGTATGAGCAGTATGAGCATTGCATAAATTAATGATATTATGACAATTTTGAATATATGTCGAATATCCTCTTCGGTTCTTATATAAAAAGGCAAGAATATACATAAACCTAAAATCTGGATCATTGGAATCCAAAATTGAAATACATCGGTTTTATTGTACTTTGCCCATGCATATGAGGAAAAAGCGTAAACTATAAAACAAATATACCAAATAGCATAGCCATTTAACGCATATTTGCCTTTGCTTTGAATCAGCGGAAGAATCGAAAAACCGACAAACAGAAAAAACGTAATGCGAAAAAAATAGCTGTCAAAAGTACTATCTGTTTGGTGAGCGGTAAGCGCAAAAAAGTACAGTAACAAAACTATATATCCAATTTGACGATATCCCAAATTATGCAAGTTGACCTTGTGCTTCAATGAATTTGTTCCTCCTAGTGTTCTGACAATTCTTGCATCCATTCGATTATGTTTCTGGCGCGTTCTTCTAGCGAGAGATGTAATGCTCGCTTTCTACCCTCACTACCCAAACGATTCCGTAATGGCGAATCTTCCAATAAGCGCCCTATTGCCTGTGAAATCTCATGAACATTATCGGGATTGACCAGTATCGCGCTATCATTATTCAATATATCTGCGTTAAATGGCAAAGCAGATGACACAATCGGCAATCCGCATGCCATCGCTTCAAGAATGGCATTGCAACAGCCTTCGTTTTTGGTCGGCAAAACGAATAAGTCTGCGGCGGATAAAAAAGCTGGCATGTCACATGGCTTCACCTTAGCACTGTATAGTACTTGCGGAGAATCTAACTGAATGGGGCCAGCCCCCGCACATATAAGCCTCAGTTTTGGAAATGGCTTGATAGCAGCCAATAATTCTGGTAACCCTTTTCTTTTGATGAATTGGCCAACAAAGGCGGCGATCAAACAATCTTCTGGGAGTCCGAATTGTTTCCTTGCCTGACAACGATCAATTGGAGAAAATATATTTGTGTCAATGCCATTAGGGAAAACGCGTATCTTTTTTGTAGGTGCTACCTGGTATTTGATTAATACATCTTTATTGTGGGAAGAAACGGAAATAATTCCTGTAATGCTTCTTAATTCTCGTTGCGTTTCATGCATGCCAAACCGCTTGATTGACCACTCAGTGCTTTCTCCGTAGGCGATAAACGCTGGTTTTTGCAAAGCCCGCCCCAAGCGACAAGCACATATACCCGCCATGCATATGAAATGGCCATAGAACGCATCAGGCGTGAAACACTCTTTTTTAATGACAGATATGCAGGCGGCAAAAAATCCATTAATCGTAATGTGACTTAACTTAATGCCAAGCAGGACAGATTCACTCAGCGAAAAATATCTAGGAAAAAAAACATGAACCTTATTACCTTGCTTGGTTATCTGTACAACATGATAAGGCAAGCTACGAAAAAACCGCGCTTGGTGGGATGGAATAGGGGCAATGACAGTACATTGAATGCCCATATCCGCAATTTCCATTACAAGCCTCTGTAGAAAAACATGCTTGGCCGGCTGCAAATCATTTGGGTATCTAGCTGCAATAAAACAAATGCTGCGCATAGCGTACAACTCCATATGCTCAATTAGGAATCAAAGTTTTGAATGGGAATGCTTTTAGCAACGCCTCTTTTTTTGTTTGAACAGCGGCTGTGGAAATTTTATATTGGTCGACGATATCATAAAGTGTAATATCACCTACTTGATTTTCGGTCAGTGGATTGTAGGGGACATCAAATGCAGAATAATAATCTCGGAATTTGAACCCATCGCCTAATGGGGCTTCGGAAGCAATTAAATGGCGGTTAGGAATCCCCAAACTGTCTGCAACAATTAGTCCATGCAGACTACTAGAAATAATACTGTCGCATGAAGCGATGTCATGGATTACAGAAAGCGGTTCTTCAGTAACATTAATGAGTTTTGAATTTGGCAGACGGTCAGCAAGCATCTGAAAGCAGGGGTTATCTAGTTCTCGGAAATGTGGAATAATTCCAACGGCATTCACTTTTTCGACTTTTGATGGAAGTAATTCGGAGGCTAGCAATCCTCCATCCGCTGTGGGTATATCCAAATTGCGATCCAACGTTTTTTCCAGGCGCTTTTTTGTCAGGCACCCACGCACGGCACAGAGAATGGTATTCTTCCGGAAGAAAGGGCGCTTTCCATCTGTTTCATTTAAAAAACCGGTTCCCCACACGTAGATTGTAGGAAAAATCATGCCGGAAATATATTGAACCATTCTATGAGATAATTCATCTGAAAAAGTCACACCGCTCAAACAACTGCCGATGGCACACATGTCACTTACTAATGATTTATGCCGAGCAATATCATAACCAAAGCACGCTTTGATAATATGGATGTTTAGCTGATCACCCATGTTGGCAAGGTGGCCTGCATAATACACTCGCAATGTGCGTTTACCCATAAATACCAACTCCAATATAAATTGATGCAACAGTGAACAAATATCATTAATATATTTAAATCAAGAATGAAAATCAATATATTAACTAAATGCGTATTTTCCACAAACTACGTACCCATAGCAAACATCGATATGGAAGATGCATAAATAGCAAGCTTAGCAGAGCTTCTTTTGTACGCTTTATTCTCAAAGCTTGCTTAAGATATGTAGACGCTTTCCCGTCCTTATTCCGTATGGATTTATTTGCAAGCAGCATACATTCATAATAGCGTTTCATGCGTTGCTCCTCCAAATCGAGTTCGGAAAACCAATCATAGTACTTTTTATTGATATGAATGAAGGCATCCGAATACTTTATGGTATCGCTGGAAACTTGCTTACTTTTAGTGTAGTTGTAATAATTTAGACACGCTTCGTTAACCACGCCTACCTTTGTGCGTTGACAGATGCGAATCCACAAGTCGTAATCTTGTAGTGCAATAAGCTTCGTGTCAAATCCACCCGTATCCAATACGAGATTTTTTTTTACAATGACGCTAGACGTAGTACCAATCACATTTTTCAAAAGAATTTGTCGCCGTAGATCGCCTTGTAAATTTGGAATGGAATTATACCGAATTTTTTCGTCTACATACACTACAGTTATACCAGTACATACAAGACCAATATCTGGATTTTCTGCAAACACTTTCATCTGCTTTTCCAGCTTATTTGGCATCCATTCATCATCGTCATCAAGAAACGCGACATATTCACCCGAAGCACATTCTACCCCAAGATTCCGCGCGGTGTTTCCCCCCCCGGCTGGATGATATTCTATAAAACTAATACGTGTATCCTTTTTCCCCTGTACCCGCATTAGTTCAGCTGTATTATCCGTAGAACCGTCTGAAACCACAATAATCTCAATATCTTTATATGTTTGCAAAACAGCACTTTGCACCGCACGCATCAGCAAATCTGCCCGGTTGTGTGTGGGGATCACAACACTGATCATGTCTTACAATTCCTTTCCTTCATACGGCACCATATAGAGTCCCCTTCTTCCTTCAAACGCTGCGTCAAAACAGATCCATTTCCCATCACGACTCCACCTTGGATGAAGATCGCAACGCATATCATTGTCGTAACGAAATGGGGCAAACACGCGTACAATTGTATGGATACCACCACCATCCATCACGCGAATAGCGGATACCCGCCGCTTATCTGGATATGTATCGGTGACAACAAATTCACCATTTGGCGAGTAACTTGGATGTCCATCTTCGATGATATCAGGCCACAATCTTTCATAATTAGATGTCCTATCCTGCATGATATAATAGCCAATTCCTTTATTTTTTTTGTTTTCAAATGCAAGAATTTCATAATCATTTTTCCAACAACAATGTGAAATCATGTTATCATCACTTACATTATACATTCCAGAGCCATCCAAGTCGCATGTCACAAGACGCGAATATTTCTTCTGCCCATGAAGCCAGCGATGCAATACCATAAAACGCTTTCCATTTGGGCTGATCATAATATGGTTGACTTTATGTTCTGCATTTCTCATTTCCGGACGTGTCTCGAAATTGGCAAAGTCAATGTAATGAAGTAGTGGCCGCGCTTCTCCTGTTTCTAAATCCATATGCCATATGCAAGGTGCGTCTGGAAGCTTATCGAGTTTTGTTACTTCCTCTATATTCGAATATCCATAGCCTTTGCGAAGCCTATGAAGGCGTGAAAAGTCAAGCGTTAATGCTGTTTGGCCATTGTTTGCCACGGCATAAATTGGTAATGATAAAACTCGCTCTATATTCGAATGCACATTCAAGATAACAGAACAATATCGTCCATCGCGAAAATCATTATAAATAATTTGTTTGTCAAAATCCGGCCCCATCCATTGAAGCATACAGCCTTGTTGTACATTCCATGCATGAGTCCTTCCAACAATTATATACTTATTTGTTAGCATATCCAGCAGAGTAATTTCAGCCGGCTCAGAAGGTGCAACAGATTTATGTGCATTGACACATCTAAGAAAAACAACATAACGATTTTGCACATCCCAAGGAGATATATTATAATAACCAAAAAGGTATTCAAATTTGTCATTTGGGGAGAGCTTTACAATTTGTCCCTCTTGCCGTATCTTTTTCGATAGCCCATACATACCCAATTGGTAGGTACGCTTAATGGCTTTTTTAACTGTGGGAAATTTATTAAGTTGATAATTGATCTTATGCAGCATGCTCATTGTTTTTCTCGCAAGAAATTGTCAGATACCAATTTCATGATTCCCATTGGCATTACATGCATGGCGGTTTGGGCGCATATAACAAAGAGTAAATCCCAAAGTGAGCAATAGCCTCTTCGCCAATTACGATAGCCGACATCCATACAGCTTTTACAATATTTCCAGCTCTTACGCCGTATGTAATTATTAGCGTCAGAACGAAAAAGAACAAGTGATTCATTTAGATTCAATGCATAGCATCCTTGATTTATCATTCGCGAAAAAAGATCATAGTCTTGCCGATACCGTATATTTCCATATCCGCCACATCGAACCACCGCAGATTTTTTAAACATGACTGTTGAGTGATTGAATGGATTTCTTCGGCGGGCAAAACGTCTAATCTCCTTATATTCAGCAGGTACAATTCTTGATGTGACGATTTTTTCGGGAATATCGTAAAACTCATCAACGTTCGTACCCAATAGGCACAGGTCTTTTGTTGTTTTGAACCAATATATTTGCTTTTCACAGCGTAACGGCAAGGACAAATCGTCTGAATCCATACGAGCAATCAATTCATTTCGACAGGCATCAATTCCACGATCTAACGCAACACCTAATCCCATATTATCTTTCAGTGAGACAAACGTAAAGAGGCCGGCATTTTTTTGATAATACGTTTGAATGACTTCTTCTAAATCGTCTGATAGAGGACCGTCCTTTACTAAAACAAATTGCTCTGCTGGATAGCTTTGATTTACTATACTTTCTATGCTTTGCTTTAGGAAGGCAGGATTTTCATCCGCATATACTGACATTAAAACACTATAATCCACCGATTCCCTCCTAATCTATGCTATCATAATTGCAATTCTGACAACTACTAGATCGCTTTCGAATATGTATCCGAATTCTTCGATGCAATCACTTGGTCCTCTTGTATCCCCTCGGTGCTTTCCCTAACAAAAAGTATTTTTATGGTGGCAAACATCAAACGCAAATCTTCCACCAATGACATTTTCGTGATGTACAATAAATCCATCTGCAACTTCTCGTATGGCTCCGTACTATATTTCCCATAAACCTGCGCATATCCAGTCAACCCTGCTTTTACTTGGAGGCGCAATGAAAAATATTGTAACGCTTCTTCATATTGCGCGGCAATTTCTGGCCTTTCCGGGCGAGGCCCTACGATGGACATGGAACCCTCAATAATATTAAAAAGTTGTGGTATTTCATCAAAACGAAACCGGCGCATTATTCTTCCTATTTTCGTGATACGCGTATCATTTTGAGTCGCTAACCTGGCAACCCCATCCGCCTCCGCATCCATATACATGCTTCTGAACTTATATATTTTGAATATCTTCCCATCTTTGGTCAACCTATTTTGTGAATATAGTACCGGGCCCCCATCGCTAGCCTTGATTGTAATCGCCACCATGAGCATAAGTGGAGAAAGTAGTATAACGATAACTGACGAAAAAAGAATGTCTATCAATCTTTTTATCATCAGGTACTCTATACTGGGAACTGCCCTATGCACGTACAAAATGGGTAGATTTAAAAAGCTCATATTTCGTGCACCTTTAAGAATAATATCACCCGTCTTGGCGACACAATAGACGTGTATATCGTTCTTGATGCAATATTTTATAATTCCATCACGGATCTTTGTACTAATTCCGATAATGCATACTGCATCAATGTCATATAAGCTGTCACAAACTTCTTTACAAGAATTCGGTTTTACAATTTTCCGCACGATCATAGACTTTTTTTCCATCTTTATTTGCGATATTTTTTTGACGTCCTTCTCATCTTTATAAATCAACGCCATTCTCGAGGGATGTATAAATCTATAATAAGCCTTCATTGATAAGACAGCCCATACTACACTAAATATAATTTGAACAAAAAAAGCCACAAACAACGGCCACGGTGAGGGAAATGTTTTTGACAAAAGAATAAAGACCACATATATCATAAAATCGCTAATCAACAAAGCCAACGTCTGCGAGTAGACAATCTCCGATACGCTATAGAGATTAATCAGTGTTGCATGGTATATACGGCAATAGATTAAATACAATAACCCAAATACGCCGAGGATGGCTGCTTCACCTCTCCATCCATAGGGCATAGCGATTTGATCAAAATAGTAATATTTGCAGGCAATATAAAAAATTCCACATATCCCGGTTATATTCAAGTACTTGATAAATCGAATCAACAAAAACTTGATACGTTCCTTATCCATAGTTGTGAAGCCTCAACTCTTTTTGTACTTTATTCATTTATTCATCAGAAGCACAGAATAATGCGATGCATGCTTTGAATACACCTGCGCATATTCCTTATCCAATTGCATAGTAGGCGATTACGAAACCACTCCGCCGCCTATCCCCGTCAAATACCCCGCATACCCTTCGCCATACCGCTTTTTCAGCACCCGATACGCCTCCGTCATCATCACAGGCCGCGAGCCCACGTTATGCGCGTCCGTCGCCACCGCGTCAACCAGCCCGTCCTCAAACAGCCTCTTGCAAAACCGGTTCACGGCCAGCCCTCTGCCCATGACGACCGTCGAACAATTTATTTGAAACCGGACGTCTAACTGCTTTTTGAGCTCAACGGCCCTTTGGGACCGGCTCATCAGGCAATGGTACCGCTCGACGTGCGCCAGAACCGGAAGATAGCCGCCGATGAGCAGGCTTTCCGCCGCGTCCAGTAACGCCTTATAAGGGACATCCGGCGAAAACTCCGCCAGCACACAGCGCGTATCCGCCAGCGTGGGGACACGCCGCTCATCCAGATGCCTCCGGGCCGCTTCCGTAAAAAATATCTCCGCACCCGGCTTCAACGAGATGCCTTCCCGCCCGGCATAATCCGCAAGCTCCTCCAGCCTGTCCCGGTAGACCGCGTACGCAAAGGGCTCTATCCCCGGAACCACGTGGGGCGTCACGACAATCTCACGGATTCCATCCTCGCCGGCGGCCCGCAGCATGGCCTGCGCCTCCTGTAAGGTTTCCGGCCCATCGTCCATGCCGTACATCAGATGGTGGTGAATATCCGTAAACCCGTCCATCATTTTGCCTTGGGGAGCGGCGCTTCATCGAAACCAGACGCCCGCTTCTTGCGCGGCTGGCTGCTTCCCACGGCATAGTATGAATAGTACTCCCTGTTATAATAGCGCTTTTTGCTGCTGAGAGAATCGAACGTCACTTTGTTGAGCACCGCGCCCAGCACCTTGCAGCCCGCCCGCTCGATCTGCCGTTTGCTCTCGTTTAGCTCCCTGCGGCTAATCTCATTGTAATCGACGACAAACAAGGTTCCGTCGCAGAATCTCGCGATCTCCGCCGCGTCAATGAGCACGCCGACCGGCGGCGCGTCTACCAGCACGATATCAAACCCCTTGGACAGGTTGTTGAGCAGCAGCGGCAGGCGCGGCGTGTTGAGCAGCGACAAGGAGTTGTTGACCTCATGCCGCATGGGCACGATAAAAGCCCCCTTTATGTTGGTGGCGTACAGAACATCCTCAATGCCGCATACCCCGGCCAAATAATGCGTCACGCCCCGCGCTTTCGCGTCCTCCGCCTGCATGCCGTATCGGGAGGCAATCATGGAGCGCCGCAGGTCGGCGTCCACCAAAACCACCCTTTTGCCAAGGTCGGCCAGCGTGCGCAGCATATTCATCGAGATGAACGATTTGCCCTCGCCGGGACGGCAGCTCGTAACCATGATTTTCATGCCGTCGCTTCCCGCGGCAAAGGACAGATTGGTGCAGAGCGTATTCAGCGCTTCCGAGCAGGTATACTCCAGCGGTTCAAAACGGGTAAATGCCAATGAATTCATGCTGTCACCCCGTCCGTAGTTTTTTCAGCGCTTTTTGCCCGCGTACCCGCTATTGTTGGTTTGAACCGGTACGGAGGCCAGCGTTATCATATTCGTGTACTTCAGAAGGTCGTCGGCGGTTTTGATCTTATCATCCAGGATAAACACGACCGTGATGATGCCAACGGTCAAAAAAGCGCCCACGACAAACCCCAGCAGGACGTTTCGCGTCTTGTTGGGGCTGACCGGTATCTGGGGCTGCAGCGCGACGGAGAGGATGTTTGGCTCATCGGTGGACATGGTCTCGGAAATATACTTTTTCGCTACGTTTGCGTAGGTATTGGCTATTTTCGTCGCCTCCTCCGGGCTTCTGGAGGTGACCGTTATGTTGAGTATCCGGGTGCCGCTCGGGTTGCTGACCGACAGCATCTTCTGCAGCTGGGAATACGTGTAGCCGAGCCTTAGCTCCTGCAGGACCATTTCATGCACTTCCCACGTCTTGAACACCTCCTGGTAATCCGACGTGAGGTAGGAGCCTATCTGCAGATCCGACAGATTGAGGGCCGAATCCTTCGAATTGACGACATACAGCTTTGCCGTCGCCTGATACATGGGCGTGGCGAGGTAGAAAGAGTATATGCCCATGATGAGCGCGCCCAAAATCGCCATCAGGACGATGTAGAGCCACTTTTCGAGCAGCTTGTAGAGCAATTCGACCAGGTCAATCTCCTGCTCCGCCTCCATGGGCTGCGCCGCAGCCGCGGAACTCAGGCGATAATCGTTCAGATCCCTTTCAGCCAACGCCATACGCACCCTCCCACTTTTTATGAGTTTCTTTACGCGCTATTGACCGCCGCCCGCCGGCTCGCAAAAAACCTCAAGAACCCATTGTTCCAGCGCGCTTTCGTCGGCATGGAACGCCACGGACCCGTCGTCCCGGGCGCTATACGCGCCGGGGAGCGATACCGTTTCCGCCATAAGATAGTTCCGGCTTGTAAAAACCATGTTGATCATCCGGCCTCGGGTCATATCCGTGATGAGTATCTCCGCAAGCCCGTCGAACAGCGTGCCCATAAAGCCGGCGTTCTCGCGCAGCTTCTTCCATGTCACCGCGCCCGCCTTGCCCAAGTAATTCTTCAGGCGCGCCATGCGCGGCGTCCCCGCCTCGTCGCCGCCGCCCAAGCGGCCCCACACATAACGCTCCGCCTGCACGCCCCGCAGCGTAAGGGTTTCCCCCTTGGCCATCGCCGGGTCCAGCGTTGAAAAATCATCTTCCAGCGTTACGGTTACGCCCCCGAGCAGATCGTTCAGCACAGCGACGCCATCCAGGTTTATCGCCATGTAATGGTCAATACCGACCCCCAGCAGAAGCTTGCTCACGGCATCCGCCACATGGCGGGCGCCCTGCTTGCCGCCTTCCCCAACGCCGTACGCGAGGCCGAGCGGCGCTGTCCGCGTGCCGGCCGGATTTCCGGGCGATTCCGCCACGGGCATCTCCGCCAGGGTGTCACGGTCAATCTCAAAAGGGGTAATAACCTCTTTCTTCGGGTCAATCACCAGCAGGAGCAGAAAGTCCGCCCGGCTTTGCTCTTCGGCGCTGTCAACGCCCATGAACAGCAAGGTCGTCAGACCGCTCCGGGCCTGGTAGCGCTGCCCGTCATGCACGGGCATGTCAGGCCCTTGAAACCGCCCGCCAAGGTCCCCGCGCGGTTCCTCTCCCCCCCCGCCGCCCTCCTCAAAGCGCTGAACCGCCATGTACAGCCCGGCGCCGATGGCAATCAGCAGGGCCACCGTCAGCGCGCCAACGACTATGAGGCGTTTCCGGTCGATCCCGCCAGGCTGTCTTGTGCCTCGAATCATCATTTTTTTATCGGCCTCTGCCCCCGCATCCCGGGCATGGTTCCAAGCCGCCGTTGTATACGCTTAGTCCTTACCATAGAGAAACTCATGAAGCACCTTGCGGTTTAGCGCCCAATCCAGCTCCAGCACCGCCATTTCATGGATCGTCGAAGTTTTATAGCTCCCGCTGGCCGGCAAATGCAGCATCTCCAGTTTCGCGCCGCGCATGCCGTATAGCATCGTCACGGCTTGTATCAGCTCGAAAAGGCTCATATTGGTTTCTACCTCTTCGAACAGCACGCGGGCCAATTCGAGCGCCTGATTCATGGACATATGCTGGATTTGCCGAAAAACCTGCGCAAGCACCTTGCGCTGCCGTTCTGTCCGCGCGAAATCATACCCGCTCAGGTAGCGGATGCGCATATACTGCACCGCGCCATATCCGCCCAGCGTATAGGTTCCCGCGCCATGCACGCCGGGGACGGCCTTAAGCTTTCCCGCCTCATCCTTTGTCAGCGTTATCTCAACGCCGCCCAGCGCGTCGATCACCCGCTGCAGCCCCTTGACGCCAATGGCCAGATAATGATCGGCATGCACCTGGTAGTTCAGCTCAACCGCTTCGAGCATCGCCTCAAACCCCTGGTCCCTGACGATGCCGTTGAGCCTTCCCCATTTCCCGTCTGGATACTGCACCCAGCTGTCGCGCAGCAGGGAGGTGACCAGCAGGCGGTTGTTCGCCGTATCCACCGACGCCAGGATGTTTGTATCCGAATAGGATACCCCAATCCTTTCGTCTCCCCAGAAGTCAAACCCCAGCACCAAAAAATGGAGCAGCCCGGGCCCGGCCGTGGTATCCGCTTTCCCCTCGCACAGGGAGGGCAGCGCCTGTATACACAGGAGAATACCAAGCACCAGCGCGGCAAACCTCTTCATCAACCGGACATCACTCCTTTGGGTGGCATTCCATATACTTTGGGTTATGGACATGGCGTTTTTAGATCTTTTCCACGATTTCAAAACCCAGCCATACTTTGACAATCCGGTTGCAGAACGTAACGGCGACTTGAGCGCACCTGTCCCGTTTGACAACGCGGAGTATTAGCCCTTCCAGGTCTTTCAGCGGGCCGCTGACGATGCGTATCCGATCCCCTTCCTGGCAAGCCTTGGAAAATGGCACAACCCCGCCGTATGAAAACAGCCATTGCGCGATCTTGGCGTCATTGCCATAGAGCCGCCAGTCGCCCGTATCGGATCTGAGGATGGATATAAGATTCCCCTGCAAAAACTTTGGCACGATATTTGCGCTTTCACAGGCATTGAAAAAAATGTAGCCCGGGAATAGAACCGCTTCCTCTGTGTGTGTTTTTCCTTGCATCGTCTTTCTTTTGGCCTGACGGGGCACCATGACACGTATATCCTCGCTTATCCGTTCGATGTGGCGGGCAGCCATCCATTCCTTTCCGGTGACGCAAAAAGCGCATCCATAAGCTCTTTGTGTATCGTCTGGTTTACCCATAGCTTCGCCCCCCAAACCCTGTTCGGCTTTATCCCCGGTATGCTTCCGCGCTTGTACATCATTGGAATCCCAATGTCTGCTTCCACGCAGATTTGTCTTCATTGACTCTTATTGATAACAATTTCCTTCTGAGACATTATTTTACACCCAACTGTATTCAAAGTCAAAGAAATAAAAAACTGCCGCGCTGTCCGTCGGTATTTATCGGACTGCTTGATGCATGATAGCATAATCTGGAAAGAAAAAACCTGCCGGTTTTTGCAGATACCCGGCAAGTTGTTGCAAGCCAATGCCCATGTCACCCCGTATTGCGAATCTCGCTTGCTTTTTACCTTATCCTTTTCTATAATAACGTGAGTTCGATGAAAGTAAGGGGATGAAAACGGCCCGAAAATCTGCTAAAATATTTGTTGAGAGACAAAAAAGAGCAGGGGGG